>CXWL01001121.1_pt1 | contig 47560 bp, 43 predicted proteins | sample 590931 | NCBI WGS metagenome assembly CXWL01 (sample SAMEA3498368, study PRJEB10139) | groundwater metagenome | biome: water well; material: biofilm material | place: Germany | collected 2015-04-27 | reverse complement strand
GGTGGCTTGCGTGAAGCCAGGCTCCCACTTAGCACACTGTCCGAATTTGCGGAGCCCCCTCTCAAGAGGCGGACTTCTCTGAGCACACGACCAATGATTTCGCTCACTGCCTCCTTCGATATCCTGAAAGCCAACCTGTACGACCATATCGGAGCAATATTTCTTGATCAACGAATATCAGAGTACGATACGGCTCTCTCTCATCGCAGTTTACTATGCATGAAATCAGAATTGCATTTCTAGGTGCTTCCGGGTTTTCCGTGGGTAGGCTAAGCGGATAATATGGTCGGCCAAGGAGGGACCGACCATACAAGACACCGCGCTCTATCAGTACCTGCTAGGTTTGCAGTCGCCGTGGACCGTGAGCCGCGTGAACTTGGATGTGAACGCGCAGCGCGTGGACGTCTGGGCTACACACCCGGAGGATGCGGCATAGGCGTGCCCGCACTGCTCGACCGTACCCCCACTGACCTCGTTTATCAATAGTGGACACCAGGAGTTGCAGCCTCACGCCGCCGACTGCTGACGGGCCCACTGCTGGGCGAATGCCGCGGGCGAGCAATTCCCCAGTCGAGAATATCGCCGCTGACGGTTATGGAACAGCTCGATGTACTCCGTGATCTCGCGCCGGGCCTGCTCCCGCGTGGCATACCGCCGGTGGTGCACCAGCTCATTCTTCAACGTCCCCCAGAAACTCTCCATCGGTGCGTTGTCATAGCAGTTGCCCTTCCGACTCATGGACGGGGTCAGGCCAAACTGCCGCAGCTGATCCTGATAGTCCTGGGTACAATATTGGGATCCGCGATCGGAGTGGTGGATCAACCCCGGGCGTGGGCGCTTCGCCCCCACCGCTCGCACCAAGGCGTGACTCACCAAGTCCGTCGTCATCCGAGCCCCGATCGCATGCCCGACCACCTCACACGTATACAGATCTTTGATCCCCGCCAAATACAACCACCCTTCCGCCGTCGCGATAGTAGGTGATGTCGGTCACCCACGTCTCATTCGGGCGCGTCGCGGTGAACGTTTGAGCCAGGAGGTTGTCAACCACCGGCAGTCGATGCGCCGAATCCGTGGTGAGCGTGAACCGTCGCACCTGTGTACAGCGCAGGCCCAGTTTCTTCCGCAGCCGCTTGATGCAGCCGATCCCAGCGGGAAAGCCGTCTTCACGCAATTCTGCTTGGAGGCGCTCCGGACCGTACGTGTGTCGAGTCCGCACGTGTGCCGCCTGAATCACCACTTCCAGCCGCGCATTCTCCTGGGCGCGTGTCGACGGACGCCGATGCTGCCAGGCATAGTAGCCGCTTCGGGACACCTCCAGCACCCGACACAACAGAGTCAACGGATACTGGAGACGCAGCGTCCTCATGAGCGCGTAGCGGGCAGCTGCGCCTTGGCAAAGTACGCGGTGGCTTTTTTTAGGATGTCCCGCTCCATCCGCGCTTCGGCAAGATCGCGTGTGAGCCGGGACAACTCCGCTTCCAGCTCTGTCACGGGTCGTCGGCTCTCCCCCAGTGTGACGAGCTGGCCGCGCCGGGCTCGCCCCACCCAGTTCTTGAGCGTTTTGCCTGACATGGTTAGGCGCCTGGCTGCCTCCTGAATCGGTAACTTCTGTTCCAGGACCAGCTGCACCGCTTGCTTCCGGAACTCCCTCGTATACTGCTGTCGTGGAACTCGTTCCATCTCACACCTCCAGCCCTCTGATCATAGGTCGAAGGCGTCCACTTTTTCGAGCCTACCTCAGCCGAACGACTCAGCCCCCTGCAATTGCTGCCGGTGTGAGGCCCATCTCCAGTTGCGTGTGAATCATCGTCCGTTCATGAAGACTCAACTGTGTGTAGATATTTCCCATGCAACATAATTCTCCCAAATATGTTGTACTTGGTTTTTGAGTGCGCCGATGGATTCGGTGAGCGGGGTGCCACTGAATGGTGCGGGGCGTGCGATATAGGGCCGTGTCCTCATGCGCCGCATCACGGCAATCTATTGGATGCCACGGTAGAGCTACGTTCACAAGATTGGTCTGAGTCTCAACGACAAAATCAGAAGCAGACGGCCCATTGGGGGAAAAGTTAATCTCTATCTGTGTGGGCTCCTGAGATTGTTGCATCGCGTCTCAGACTAGGCTGAACACGGCGCATCACACCAAGCAGCAAGTGGTGCAGCCGCCTGGCAATATCTTTCCGATTGTACAGTTTCTCTGCGGCACGACGACCTGCTCGTCCCAGTTCCTGGCGCAATTCAGAGGTGGAGGCTAGTCTGCGGACAGCCTGTTCGAGACCTCGAACATCCTCGTAGGGAACCACCAAACCCGCTCGCGCATCAAGCACGCGCCGAGCACCCTCCCCTCCTCCAGCAAAGAGGATAGGCAACCCGCTGGCCATCGCTTCATAGATCTTGCTGGGCACAGCACCGGGAATTGCAAATTTAAGCACGTGAAACCCCACCTGAGAAGCCGCTAGTAAGGCTGGAATTCTCTCCTTGGGCTGTGCTCGTAAGAGTCGGACATTGCGTAGATTCTCAAACTCGATTCGCCGTTGTAAGGGCTCACGGTCCGCCCCATCGCCCACGAGCACGAACTGAACACGGTCCAAATCGCGAACTGCCGCGGCCACATCAAGGACCACCTCCAGGCCCTGTGCCATCCCCATGACGCCCGCATACGTAAAGGTGACACGATCCTGCCCCCCCAGCAGAGATCGAGCTTCATCATCAGAAAATTGTGGACCAAACCTATCAATATCGACACCGTTGGTGATAACTTCCGCGTCGGTCGAGGGACATCGACGCCGTACTGATTCAACGATTTCGTTCGACGTACCTGTCACCAAAGCAGCCCGTCGATAGTACGACAGCTCAAGGGCTTCAGCTCCGGCGAGTACCAGCCGATTCTTGACTACTCCCATGTATTTCGCCGATTCGGGCCAGAGATCGGAAACATTGAAGACCATCGGCACACCCCATTGTCGGGCCAAGCGAATACCGGCATGTCCAAGAAACAACGGAGGTGACTCTACAAACAACACATCCGGCTTGGCACACAGCATAGGCCCCCAACGGACGACAGATCTAACAAATGAGAAGTAGCACATCAGCCGATTTATGAAACCGCTTTGAGCCGGGCGCAGCGGTACTCTCACCACTGAAAGCCGCCCCAATGCTTCCTTCACAGGGTTTCTAGGGTCGTACCCTTCAAAGATTCGTCCTGTTGGGTAATTCGGTAGAGCGGTGAGAACTTCCACCTCCCAGCCCAGTCCAGAAAGCTCCTGCCCCAGCTCAAAGAGACGTGTCTGAGCAGCCCCAATTTCAGGAGGAAAATACTGAGATAACAAAAGTACGCGCGGCATAGCTTCTTACACAAAGAGGGGAAGTTGTCTGTATATAATAGAGGTTCTCCTGAACTTCCCATTAAGTGGTTGTCGTTTTCAAGAGCACCATCCCACACCCAGCGAGACGCTTGAGAGAGAAAGAACTGCGTACCTCATGACACTAAGGTCGAGATATGGAAGGCGACGAACCTGCTGAACCTGACCCAGGGAACCTTATCGTAGATTTACGAATGAACATCCCTCCTAGAACCCGTAGACCTTTTAATTGTGCAGTCAATTCAAAACCACCTTTCTCTACCGCTCGAATTGAAGCACTATTCGTCGGAGAAACAATGGTATAGGCCTTACGGCTGACATTACGATCTATCATGTCATTTAGGAGATAGCTTAATGCGTAAGGGCAAACACCCTTTCCTCTGTAGTTCGGAGCAGTAAAGCCATACCCCACCACTGGAATGCGAGGGTCAAACCCAAACTGGGAAGGTAACAGCGTATCAAAGGTGAGCCAATTCTCGTGAATAATTTCGCCACCGTAGAATACAACATATGCAAGCCTATGTACTGTAAGCCGCTTATCGATTACATCTATCCCCGATGGATGTTCCACGGAAAAACATTTAATTGAAACAGAAGGCGGCAGACGGTGAGCGCATATCTTGGGTGACTCTTTGCTGAGATAGAGAAATTCGTTCACATGATGAGGTCGAAGAGATTCGATAAGTTGCCGAGCTGACAACGTTCGCAAACGACGTAAAATAAAATTTGCGTTCATTTTGCGCCTGGAATTCGAGCAACGACTCGTCCTTCTACTTCTGAATAATGCACCTTCTCCTTACTCCATTGCATGACTGGTCCGGAGAACGATAAAGCCTGGTGGCTGGCCACAACGGCTTTCTCGCAGTGTATTTCCCAGCCACTTGCCCTACGAACGAGCGATGCCTTGGCGAAATTGGTCAACGCCTCCCGCAATGCGGCAAAAGACAGCGTAACCAACTCCCTCTGACTTTGCTTTTCAGAGATATACTGAACATTCTCTACAAACTCCGAAATCGCTGTCACACGAGCACCGTCGCCGGCAAAACAATTCATCGTCCCGTATTTGTTTTTTTGGTGACCAAAGTAACAATGGGCCAACAACAACCCATTCTCCTTGCAGAGCGAGTCAACATTTGGAGGCCTTAATTGAAACGCTAAGTGATTACACAAGATCGTATCAAAGACCCACATCCGCTCCTTGCTCATAAAACTACATTGCCCACTCATGTCATACAGGGCCATCGGATTCCTACGACAATATTGCAGTCCCCGCGCTTGAGCAGCAACAGACTTCCATGCTCTCATCTTCCATGGCGCATTCATGATGGGACGCACGTGGTATTGACCGAGCAAGTTCTTGGGGATAGAACTACCGTAGTAAAGCAGTTGAGGCACTCTCACGCGTTTCTTGTCCCACAGAAAGTACAGCACATTGGAGAAGGCGAGGAATAATTGCCTTTGCGCCCAAACATGTAAATTCCGTGCAGGGTTTTCCCAAACATCAGTATAGGACCAGTAGTTTTCAATTCCGACTTTACTTAATATTTCAACTAAAGAGGCCCCTTCTTTCAGGACGGCGTTTCTCGAAAAGAGGTAGTCTCCAGTCCCATGATCAATCCAAGTCTTGGGGGAATACTGACTCATCATGTCAATTCTGCGCAAACACTCTGAAAGCGGAGGGGCATCTCTCCCTGGGCTTAAACCATGGTAGGCGATTTCCGAGCCGCCCTCATATAACAAATCAACGTAACTTTTATATTCGGGCACATCTAGACCTGGTTCCATTCTGCCTATTGCAGGATCACTACTTGGGAAAACTCCCTTTGTAATACGAATATTGGTTTTTGAAAACAGCTCGGATAACAGGCGAAGCTTTGCAACAGAATCAAAATCTGGATGATCGGTTAAACAAATAACAGAACGGGCACCATTAGAATATGGCTCAAACCAAACAGCATCCTCCAGCGAGCTGAGTCTATTTACTCTAACGTATATTTGCTCTGTAACCGAGCACTTCTTCAGCTTATGCGCACCCCACAGGATAAGCCCTGAACCGTATCTATCTTGAATCACGAACTGCGCGACAACAGTATTGTCTTGCTTAGATAGCCGCAGATGAGGGTATTTAGGCAGATCAATTTGATGCAGGATATCCCCTTCTCTTATCCAAAGAATACAACCTACAGGATAAGGTGGGTGCGTCCCGCGTAACAAAGGAAGGATTTGTCGGTCATGGCCGAGAAAGTATGCTTCTTCGGCACGGAAAAAGCATGTAACCTGTAGGCGATCTGTGCCCTCAGTGGAGGTGGGTATAGCAAGAGAGTATCGAGCGGACCAGAAGGTCTCTTCGAGTATGGAGATTGCGACTTCTTTTCGTGTTAGCTTACCATCCGATATGCTTTCCGAGATCACCTTTATTGCAACAATGGCCATATCGCAGTTTCTCAGTGCCCCATCTCCAGGCGTTCAATTTACGATGATCCGTCCTTTCGAAATAGCAACTGCGCATATCGAGCAAAAGTGCGTTTATACGTCTTGAGTACCGGATACAATTTCATGAATGCGGCAAATCTCCAATGAGAAAGAATACAGTGCTGAGGGCTGGCAAACTTTATATCAGTAGGGCGAAAGCCCATCTTGAATTGCGCCACGCCCGAACTACCCGTTGAGGTAAGGTCGTACCCTCGTAACCCCATGGCGCGTGCCGTTTTCATGATTTGCCAGTGTAAGAACGCCCCGACATTGTAATCTTTATCTGTTCTCACAGTCCCCCCCATTAAGTAACTCCACCTTCGGCCCGCCAAAACCGCGTAATGGGCTCCCAAAATCTGTCCTTCCCGACAGACGACAAGGACAATAGCCTGCCCCTTGTGAACTTGCTCAATGAGTGTGGGGCTAAACTCCTTCCATGTTCGAGTAGTATATCCTTGCTCATGCCCATTCAACTCGATGACAGAATAGGCTTCCTTCAGCTCAGACTCCTTGGTCACTTGATGCACGGACAATCCATTCTTCTCCGACATTCGAATGTCTCGCCTCTTGCCACTGCTAAATCTTTTAAACATGTGCGCTTCCCACTCATCATCAGAGGCGATATCCCCAAACTCTATCCAAAGCATCTGATTGGGGATTGCCATTAAGGCAAAGGGGAATCCATCTCGAAAAGAAGCGCCTGTCGGCATCGTCACTGTAGGCAGAATGGCCGGATCAGCGAATTTCTGAGTAAAAGGGATCTTAAGCTGAAACAAGAAAGCGCCAACAGATTTTGAATAGGATATTGCCTCTGAGATTAAGGAGGAGAAAGACTCCTCCTGCCCGACATCAAGGATCGGCCCCATCGGCGCGATCACAACATTCAAAGGCCACTTCCCAAATATGAGAAGACCTATTCCTCCGATCACTTGACCGTTTTCTTGGTGCTTGGCCATGATGACATGATAATCAAATCCATAGACGCGAAAGCCCTTGAGATACGTGGACAACTGACAGTAATGCCCGCGAGGCGAGGACATGAGGAATTGATCCCACTGATTCAGTTCACTCGAATCGTTGCTTACGTGCTGAATGATCATTTTCATTATCTTCTCTATCAGATCAGACCGGGATGCTTCGCTGTATCCTCGCGGGCCAAAGGAATAACGTCAGAAGTAGCAGAAGCCCAGTGACGTCTCTCCAATATGAATATGATACTGTTTATCGACGCTTCGGTTACAAGAGCATCGCTTGCCTGGCAGAATAGCTGGAGTGTTTCACGCCGCAAATATTTCTAACCATACTCATCTACACTGTATTACGAAATCTCGCAAGACTAAGAGCTCGTTCGACCTTGACCTTGGTACACCGTGATCGTTCCGATTCATCCAGTCTTCGCACACCTCAGACTGGATACATTACGAGCACCTTGCCGTACCGTTTTCCCCATGACGGGTTATATGGGAAAGAAGGGGCCTTTGCCAGCTTGCCATATATATATTCTATGGTCGGCTCGTATATGAAAAGGCTCAGAGAATCAAACATACGAAGGCTTAATTTCTACCACACGGATCGACAGGAGCGATGACACGACCTTTGTATTCGTGCCCGGTAGATGAACACATACCACGCCGACCTTGCCAGCGCGCACCCCAAACAAGAACAAATCCGGATCAACTACCGTGCAGGTAGATTGGCCTCCCGATGTCTCTTACCACCTACACTAACTACAGTCAGTACATCGTTCAAAATCGACTCAATTAAATTTTATTTAACTTTATTATTTAGTTACAGAACTGCTTGGCGGCACAATATTTGCTTTAAGACTCTATCGCATGATGATGGCCCATCATTTCAGATGAGCCATTCAAGACATTACCACAGACTCGCTGTGTTGCAGATTCTATTATGGAGGAGACTCTTACTATGCTTCGACTCAAGCGCGCACTCAGTGCCTGCATGCTGGCCACAACGCTCCTACCATCCGTAGCGACCTACGCAGCGACCTACTATGTCGCTACAACTGGGAACAATAGCAATTCCGGAACAAGCTCCCAACCTTGGCGGACGGTGGCCTATGCGGTGGATAGAATGGTCGCAGGAGATATGACCTATGTGAAGGGCGGGGTATATAACGAGGGGCTCATTCGATTCAAGCGATCCGGCACCCAGTCCGCTCCGATCAAGCTCCTCAACGCTCCTGGCGCGTTCCCGGTCATTGACTGTATCGACAAGACGAAAGCTCAAATGGTTCTTCTTCAGAACAGCTCTGGGTCCAAGTATCCGATCGGCTGGATCACAATTGAGGGATTTGAGATACGGGATTGCTACAATGGAATCAAGTGGTACAACCTCCATGATTCAGTGATTCGACGGAACTGGGTGCATGATGCGCATTCAGGAAGTGGGATTCTCGGAGCTGGGAGCCTCAGGGTTCATCTCGATCGAAACCGTGTTAACCGTAACGCACTCACCGATACCACAGGCACCGGTGGGCACGGCATATACATTAACGGCTCGAACGTCACTCTCACGAACAATCTTATTTACGACAACCGCGGCCATGGCATTCAACTCAATGGCACCGCGGCTTACGATTCTTCAAAGTATGCGGGTGTGGGCTATGCAGAATCGCATAACTGGATCATTTCGAATAATACCCTTGCGTATTCCCGCCAAGAAAGTGGCCTGGTCATATGGGGTAGTCGATGTAATAATACGCGGGTTGAAAACAACATCTTCCATGAGAACGCTAACGCAGGAACTTCCTTACATGCGAATGGTGTTAAATTCGTATCGACCTCCTGTACTGGGATAAGGATCAATAACAACCTTGCCTTCGCGAGTGGATCTGGAGGCACAAGGTTTCTCACTGGTACTTCAGCGAAAGAAGGGGTCCATTTCACACAATCCAATAACATTGTGAACACGGTCAATCCAAAATTCGTGAATGCCCAGGCGACAATGCCCTCCTCGCCGAATTTCGCTCTGGTTTCAGGAAGTCCGGCCATCGATAAGGGTCTATCCATTTCAACAACCAAAATCTCGTACCCCGGCACGACTCGACCACAACTATCCGCCTTTGATGTTGGCGCCTATGAATACTACGGCAGTAGCACAAGCCTCGCTGCACCGACATCACTTCAAACTGCTAACTGAAGTGTTTGGTGCAGCTGTAAGCCGATTGGCCTGCTAGCCGCTCAATACTCCCCACCGCGCTGCTGACGCAGCGCGGTGACTTCGGTCTGCAACCGCATCTCATCCTCCATTCTCCGTCCGCAGCTGATCCCATGATGCTCCGAGGCATGATCCTGGTGCTACACTCGCGACCATGCGCGCTCCACGTGACTGACTTAGTATCCGGGCAGAACACTAGCACCTGGAGAAACAGCGCACCGCGACGCAGATATCCTTGTATAAGTCGCGGAGCGGTCAACAGCAGAAAAGCGACGCCCTCAGTCCAGTCTTCTGAGTGGAAGTCAAAGAACAAGAAGATGTTCCGCCACTTCTCCAAACATTGAAAGTTCCTGTCTGAAGGGTCTAGCATGAAACGGCAAGTATAGAGACGTAGGGATGGTGCCACCAAACTTTGGAGCCTTGTGCAACCCAGAGAAGGGTTCAACTCATTCGCATATACTCCGCACTGCGCCGAAGATGAGGAAAATTCATAAGACTCGACTCAAGCGAGCAATCTGGGTTTGCACGCTGGTCAGTGCACTTTTTCAAACCGCTGCCGTCTACGCAGCAACATACTATGTCGCCACGACCGGGAGTAACAGCAATCCTGGCACAGAAAAACAGCCGTGGCAAACCGTGGCCCATGCGGTGAATACCATGGTGGCCGGAGATACGACATATGTACGAGGGGGAACCTATAACGAAGGGGTGATGCTGTTTCGACGGTCGGGAACTCAATCAGCTCAGATTAAGTTACTGAACTATCTTGACGAAGCGCCAATCATTCACTGCAACACATCGTCCCCTAGAGGGCCCTTTAATCGGATCACCATTGCAAATCGAAGTGGAGTTAACGTCGCCATCGGATGGATCACCATTGAGGGGTTCGAGATCCGGAATTGCTGGGATGGGCTGAAGTTCCACAGTACCCACGATCTCACGATTCGGCGTAATTGGATTCACGACAATTTCCCAGGACAAGGGATTCTGGGGACTGGCACCAGGGTTCTGATCGATCGTAATGTGATCAATCACAATGGCGGGTTCGCTGTCTGTGCTACTACACCATCTCAGTGCAACCAAGATCACGGCATTTATGCGAGTGGCACGGCGTACACGATTACGAACAATCTTATCTACGACAACCTGGCCTACGGCATTCAAGTGGCCGGTGCTTACACCTATGCCGCCACCAAATATGCCGGACCCGAATACGTGGACTCAGCGGATTGGATCATTGCCAACAACACCATTGCCTACCAGGTCCATCGAGCCGCCATCGTTGTGTGGGGTTCCGCCAAAAACCTTCAGATTGTGAACAACATTTTCTATGAGAACGGTCGCACCCTCGCTTCCAGTGCTCCACAGGGGATTGATTTCGTATCAGCCGACAGCAATAGTAGGGTGACGATTTATAACAACCTTGCCTACGCGAGCGGGGGTGGCGCTTCGGCCTTTCTCAGCTTTTTTGCGATAGAAGGGATCCATTACACACAATCCGGCAATATTGTAAATGCAGTGAATCCGGCCTTCGTCAACGCCTCTGCGACACCTCCAGCATCACCAAATTTCACCTTGACCGAACGAAGCCCGGCCATCGATAAAGGCTTGTCCCTCACGGTAACTAAAACGGCATTTGACGGTACGACTCGCCCACAGGGAGGGACTTATGATATAGGCGCCTATGAATACAAGGCTGGTGGCGACAACACGCCACCAGTTGCGCCTAGTAGCACTCCAAGTTCACTGAAGATCCCTAAAGCCGAAGCAGCCCCTCAGGCTCAATAAGGTCTTTTCACTTTCCGCTGAAATTCCCGCTCCTAGCCATTATTGACACACAAAATTCTGCCAAGGTCTTAACGCCTATCCCCGCCGCAATTTCTTACCGTCCTTCTCTGATAGAACTCCAAAACTTCGAGATAGAATGATCTCAGCTTCAAACTAGTTTGCTCTAAAGAAATCTGTTGCATCCTTTCACGACCAGCTATCCGCCCCCCCCTCTCCATTACTAAGTACAGCTTGGCGGCTAAGTCGTCAGAATTCGACAGTGCTATATGACATCCATCGATCCCGCTAATTCTTTCAGTTACGTCTCCCACATCTACAGAGACAACCGGCACATCGCAGGCAAGAGCCTCCTTGACAATATTTGGCGACCCTTCATGCAAAGAAGTTAGTAGCACTGCATCGCTGGCATTCAGCCAGATGGAGACTTCCTCATGGGGCACTCCTCGAAGTTGATGCATCTCTGCATTCAGCCCTAATCGGTTGGTTGCCTCAATTGCCGCTTGTGCCAAAAATGGCCGTTTCACAGGATCACCGGCGTTGGCAGGAAATAGAACATGGAATTTATTGAGGCTCCATCCTAATTTCTTCCGGCAGTCCAACTGGTCGAGTGGAATGAATCGCTTAAGACTAATGCCGTTCGGAATGATTTTCACCTTGGAACGGTCCACGGAAACGGGGAGTACCTCTTCGAGATTTCGAGACTTGACTATGATACCAACCGCCCGCTTAGCCGCAATATGTGACGCAAGGACTCCACATTCACTGACAATTCTCCTAAGAACTCCGGACAACTGTTCTCCTAGAAGATCTGACCCACAGAAAGAAATGAGCACTGGCCTCTCCGTGACGATGCTTGTCACCCGCTCCGCTAGAACACCACCGTACATGACATGGACCACATCAGGCTGGAACTGTCCGATACGCTCTCGAAGTGCCGCTCCCATAGTGAAATAGGAGCCCATACCTTTTTCAGCGCGGTTCACAACCATTAGGTCCACTTCCAGACCAATGCGCTTTAACCCGACGATCTGTTGTTCGACGAAGGTCCCCATTGTCGGAAGTCGCGGTGTGGGAAATAGATTGGTTACCGCCAGAATGCGCATGTATAAGCGTTCTCCGTCTCGGAGCCTCCTGCATAGACACCGCATACGGCCGATGAACAGTTTTGAACCANNGTTTTGAACCAGCTTAAACAAGCTCATGCAATTTCTTCTTTAGTTTTCGGCCCTCTCTGGGACAGTCCCATTGGCATGGCGGTTGCTTTTCGCACATTAGGCGAAACCTCACTTGAGAGATCCGCTTACGCCATCGCCTCAGAGTCAGTGTCTTGATGAATATAAAGGAGTTTCCATATGGCCCGACTCAAACGAGCAATCGGGGTTTGCACGCTGGCCAGCATACTTTGTCAAGCCGCTGCCGTCTACGCGGCAACGTACTATGTCGCCCCGACCGGGAGCAATAGCCATCCTGGCACAGAAAAACAACCATGGCAGACCGTGGCTCATGCGGTGAACACCATGGTCGCTGGCGATACGACCTACGTCAGGGGCGGAACGTACAACGAGGGAGTCATTAGCTTTAAGCAGTCTGGAACAGCGGCCGCGCCCATCAAGCTGCTCAACTTCCCTGGCGAAGCCCCAAGAATTCACTGTATCGATCACAGCCGCATCCACCGTATCAACATTTTCAATGGGAACGGGAGTCGCTTTCCAATCGGCTGGATTACGATCGAGGGATTTGAGATCGAACACTGCTATAACGGGATCAAGTGGTACAACCTGCATGATTCCGTCATTCGTCGGAATTGGATTCACGACGCCAGAGATGGTAGCGGGATTGTCGGAGCCGGGTCTCTCAGGGTTGTGCTTGATCGAAATGTGTTTAGTCATAATGCAATTACGGATACTACAGGAACGGGAGGTCACGGGATCTATATCAACGGTTCCTATGTGACCGTGACCAACAATATTTTTTACGATAACCGTGGGTACAACATTCAATTGAATGGATCCAGCAGCGCGGCCTATGATTCTGCCAAGTACGCGACAGCTGAATTTGCCAACTCCAATAACTGGGTCATTGCCAATAACACCATTGCGTATGCCCGCCAATTCTCCGGCCTCGTGATTTGGGGGACATACTGCAATAATACGCTAGTTGAAAATAACATCTTTTATGAAAATTCCATCGAGGGCGTCTTTCCGAACGGCATCAATTTTGTTTCGACCAAATGTACCGGGAACATCATCCGCAACAATCTTCACTATGCGAGTGGATCAGGGGGCACGGCCTTTCTCGGGATCGGCGCGACTGAAGGTGTCCATTACACGCAATCCGGGAATATCTCGGGGAATCCATTATTTGTCAACGCCCCGGCAACACTTCCTGCATTACCGAACTTCGCCCTGACCGAACGAAGCCCGGCTATCGACAGAGGCTTGCACCTTGCTACAATCACAACGGCGTTCGACGGTACGACTCGTCCCCAGGAACGCACCTATGATATTGGCGCCTATGAATACAAGGCTGGCAGTGACAGCGCTTCACCCAATGCGCCAGTAGCACTCAAAATTAACTAGGATCTTGACTTTTACCTCCAAGTGCAACACTGCCAGCCCATATGGGCTACGGTATTGCCATGCGAACTCGATTCTATCGACACCTGAGTGCGGAAAAACGGGAGACCTTGAGTGTGGGCCTGACCCACGGGTATTCGCTCTGAACGATGGCGCAGGTCATGGGATGAACCCCGAGTACCCTGAGCCGTCAAGTAGCCAGGAGCCGCTCCGGACAGCCCTATCGCGCCTACACGGCTCAGACGCAGGTGGCCACCCGAGCGCGGCTGGCCATCTAAGTCGTAAGGGTCCCGCAACGGTTTACGACATCTGCCGTATACCACTTGGTCTCTCACGTATATCTCTACCACCTAAGGGCACAACCGGCCCATCATAACCAAGAGCCTCTTTGATAATATTTGGCAACCCTTCAAGCAATGAAATTAACGGCGTGGGTACGAAGCTAGCCCGAAGAGGCTGATAAAGACCTAGTGAGGTCCCAATGTCCCTGGGTTGCGGTGAAAGTCAGGATTGTGTATTGATACTTCCCTAACCATTGAAAACTCCTGGCTAGAGGGGTCAGCGCGGAATTGATGGCACAGATGAAGCCAGTGGTGATACCGTAAAATTCTAGAACCTCTTGTGACCCGGAGAAAGACACAACTCATTAACACATACTCCACACTGGGCCAAAGATGAGGAAACTCCATATGATTCGCCTCAAGCGAGCACTCGGTGCCTGCATACTGATCAGTGTCCTCATGCCAACTGTTACAGTCCACACCGCAACATATTATGTCGCCACGACTGGGAGTAATGGCCATCCTGGCACAGAAAAACAACCCTGGCGGACCGTGGCCCATGCCGTGGACACCATGATCGCTGGGGATACGACCTATGTGAGAGGCGGAACCTACAGCGAAGGCATTATTTGGTTTAAGAAGTCAGGCACTGAATACACGCCGATTAAGCTCCTCAACTATCCAGATGAATCTCCAATTATTCAATGCACTGATTTTACAAAAATCCACCGTATTTTCATTGGGAACGGAACTGGCCTTAAGAATCCGATCGGCTGGATTACCATCGAGGGGTTTGAGATCGATAATTGCTACAACGGGATCAAGTGGCACAACCTGCATGATTCCGTCATTCGACGGAATTGGGTACATGACGCTCGCTCCGGCAGCGGAATTCTTGGGGTTGGCAGCTTACGGGTCCTCATCGATCGGAATATCATCAATCATAATGCCATTACGGATCTCACCCCACCCGGAGGCCATGGGCTCTATATTAACGGGTCACATGTCACCGTCACAAACAATCTCATTTACGACAACCGAGGGTATGGTATTCAATTAAACGGATCAAGTAGTGCCTCCTATGACTCTGCCAAGTTTGCGGGAGTAGATTTTGCCGAATCACATAATTGGGTCATTGCCAATAACACCTTGGCCTATTCCATCACCCAGGCAGGCATTGTCGTATGGGGCAATAGATGTAACAATACGCGGATCGAAAACAACATTTTCTACGAGAACGGTGTGACTAACCCTGCTGCTTCACCGCAAGGGATTAATTTCACATCAACAGGCTGTACGGGGATAGCAATCAGAAACAACCTCGCTTACGCGACAACACCCGGCGCGACGGCTTTCCTCGGCCTTGGGGCGAAAGAATGGGTTCACTACACGCAATCCGGTAATATCGTAAATGTCAGCAGTCCTGGGTTTGTCAATGCTCCAGACACACTTCCGACGTCACCGAATTTCGCCCTGACCGAACGAAGCCCCGCTATTAACAAGGGCTTGCCCCTCGCTGAGATCACAAGGGCGTTCGACGGTACGACTCGTCCCCAAGGGCATGCCTATGACATTGGCGCCTATGAATACAAGGCTGACGGCGACGTCAAATCACCCGCTGCGCACCAATAGCACTCCGACTTCACTGAGGCCCCTTACCTCCAGAAGAGAGGCTATACGGTTGAACATCACAATGAAAACATTCTGCTCCTCCTTGCCTGGCTGGATGTATCACAACGCGATCCCAATCTTCTCGGACACCTTCATCCTGGCGATCTAAGTTGGATACTTGTCGTCCGAACCGCTATCTGCAGCATAGGGTGTCACTCTTAGAATCTTGGGTCCACACCGTATTCGACTCAGGCACCACTGGAAAATCCTGCACCAATGACACACCAACTTAGCATTGGAGGAAATTGCAAAGAGTGAAGTTCTATGTGAAAGCAAGGAATACCAGCCCAGCAAGGCAGTTTACCTAAAGCAAGGTAATTAGGGCGTTTCGTAACCATGAGGTAAGCTGGAGGCCTTATGGTTACAGGGCAAAGTCGAGTATTCGGGTGCGCAGCCAACTTATTGCGAGGCAAGAAGTGCGTGTTTTGCGGTTCATTCAAGGTCAACCGGACGAGACGCGGTTATGTGAAGTGTCGGAGATGTGGCAAGCAAAAGAGCCTTGCCAAACTGCGGCGTGAAATCACGATCCTCCAAGGGTTCTATCAGCAAGTACCGGCCTACCGGTTGGCGCATGACCTGGCTGTCGATGCAAAAGTCATCAGCCGGGTGTACCAGAAACTGCGCGCTGCCATCTTCCATGTAGCCGAACTGGAGGCGATGGCCAGCAAACTCTCCGGCGAGATTGAGTTGGATGAGGCCTATTTCGGCGGACGGCGCAAAGGCCCGCGCGGTCGGGGCGCAGCCGGGAAAAGCGTGGTATTCGGCCTCTTAGAGCGTGATGGGCGCGTGTATACCAAGGTCGTTGAGAATGTGTCGGCCGACACCCTGATGACCCACATCCGCGCCAAGACCCGCAAGGGGTCCGTCTACTACACTGACGCCTTCAAAGGCTATCAGTCGCTCAAACGGTACGGCAAGCATCACACCGTCAACCATAGCAAGCACCTCGTTGATCGTCGCACGAAGAACCATATCAACGGGATCGAAGGCTTCTGGTCATTCGGCAAGCATATCCTCTATAACTACCGAGGTGTGTCCAAATAGCACTTCCCGATGTATCTGAAGGAAATCGAGTTCCGTTTTAATCATCGCAGGGACAATCTCTTCAAATTGTTTCCGCAGACCTTCTTTGGTTACGTTTCGCCCTAATTACCTAAAGCAATATGTACGAATCACACGGATTGCGCATTGCGGACTTCCTTGGAAAGTTCACTGATTACTGCCCGAAATTTTCCATTCGGTCCACGTGGAATCGCGTCTACTTGCTCCATGATCACTTCAACTGTACCCATCCTTGCATGAATCCGATCGATAACTGAACGCGTTGTTTCATGTGTCCATCCAGTAGCCGGAACGTAGCGCACCCGCAGACGATCGAGCTCCTCCTGTACGATTTGTGCTTCGCTCACGGGGAGGCCATAAAACACAGGGTTGACCCAATAGACTCGCCGACCATCCGGTGCTATGAGAACATCGTTCGTTCTACCTTCGATGTGTGAAATCTCAGGAAGCATCCTGCCACAGCTGCAGTTCGTAGATTCAGGCAGCAGCCTCGCACGATCACCCACCTTATATCGTACGAGCGGCATATCTGTATTGAATAGCCCTGTGCATACAAGCTCACCGGTGCTGCCATTGGGGAGAATCTGATTATTTTCCACAGCCTCCACCCAGCCAACTTCAGGCCAAAGATGTAGTCGTCCTGCAGCACATTCCGTCGCAGCAACCACAATCTCTCCCATTCCATATGTTTCACGAACAGGACACTTGAAGGCCTCAGCGATTACCGATCGTTGATGCTCAAAAAGTGGCTCGGCATTGCTTGTCACAACAGCCAACCGAAGATCCTGTCTTCCCGACACTAAGACCGCCTGAGCAAGTGCTGCCATCGCTGAAGAATACCCCATCATGTACACAGGTCGATACCGGTCAATTGCTTCCAAATAGTACTTGGATAGACGAGGCGATAAGTGATAGGTCGACATATAGAGCTGGTTCAGCCCTTGGTTCCACACCCAAAATGGTGGCCTTGACTGGCTGGCCGGAATGATCAGCTGGCCACCCAGCATCAGCCAACGGTCGTGTCGAGACACACCATTCCATTTCCGCCACCGAGCCTCGGCCAATGCATACCATCCACGGACGGTCTTTTGACTCCACCACAAAACCATTGCCTTTCCAGTCGTCCCGCTTGTTTGCTCTCGAAACATGCGGCGCACGTCACAGTCATCAGCCACAAAGGCCTCTGGGTCCTTCCGCACAGACTCTTTTTCCAAAATAGGCCAATTTTCCAGGTATTCCCACGATGCTTTATCCCCGCTGCGACGTCGCTCAGACCATTGCGCTCGATAATAAGGAACCCGCGTGGCAGCGCGATGAAGCACCCATCTCAGACGCTCTTCCTGCCAAGCCTTCCACTGATCGGGGGTCCACCGCTCACGCTCGAGGGCCTCTTCGACAAGACGATCGGTCTCTGAACCGTATCGCCACGACCGAAGGTATAGGCCACGCATGCTCGCTGCGGCCGAACGTAGAGACGGGGGTAAACCATAGTAAAGGTTGAGTAAGGCGCCTGTCATACCTGCCTTCTTTCAGCAATATCCGTAAGAAGTCGTTCCCATTTGGGGAAGATCATTGACCAATCAAATTGTTCAACGTTTCGGCGCGCGTTTCTCGACAGCCGCTCGGCCAGACTATCCTCGGTCAAGAAGCGCCTGACTGCTTTGGCCATTGCGGCGGCATCACCAGTGGGAACGAGGAGCGCATCGCCCTCATCTTCGAGCAAATATGGAATACCTCCCACATTTGTACTCACAATGCACAAGCCACAAGCCATGGCTTCGAGCACACTCACCGGCGTATTGTCCACTCTGGGTGTATTCAAAAAAATATCGCCTTGATTGAGCAACTTAGGAATTTCCTCCTTGGTAACTAGGCCCGTGCACGTCAGCCTATCCGCGACACCAAGTTGCGATGCCAATCCTTTCATCTCTTCAAAACTCCCATCACCTTTATCCGGACCCATCATAACTAGTCGAACCTCTGGAAACTCCTGTGCCAGCTGAGCGACTACGTGAACAGCGAGCGAAGGGTTGTAGATATTATGAAACGCCCGGAGCCAGAGCAATTTTGGAACAGGATGCACTCGATGCTTAAACGAATACTTTTCCAGGTCCAATGGATTGGGCAACAGAACTAACTCCTTGTGGTAGACACGCATCTGCTCAAAGAGATAGGCCGAAGGTGTAGTAACAATGGGGGAACTCTGTAATAAGCGCGAGACACGCCCGCCGGTCTTTTGAGCGAAGGACGGAAGATTTCCTCCACGAAGTGTCAACGCGTATGGCTTCTTCACTATTCTTAAAGCCCAACATACTAACTCGGCCCACACGAATGCCGGGCCGCTATAAACATCGACATGTGCGACATGATATTGTTTTCGGTACTGCCAAACAGTCAGCAGAAAATCAAATAACCGTCCTAAACGACCGGGGCGAAAGGATGTCGTAATAACTGACCAACCGGCAGCCTTGAGTCGGAGGGCAAGGTCTTCGCACACACCTCGAGTACCCCTAACAGCCGATAGAAAGTTGCCGACTAAAAGCACTGTCGGCCGGTGCTGATTTTCAAAAGTTAGCATAAGCTTGGCTCATAGAGTGACAAACCCATAAGTCTTCGGCGTTCCCTTTTAGTGGACCAACCCGTCACCCGCTAAATGCAAGTGAACAGAAAGCAAGAAAATTGTCCGTCGGAATATGGCATCCCGTGAGAAACCTCCGTCATAGCGACCGCTGCAAAACGCTTCCACGATCGGTTCATACCCCTCCGGTCTAAAGAACTCCGGTAGCCGACTCGATGGACCAATCAGTGTTTCTCTGACGCGAGACCTAAACTCAGCATTCACCCAACGATCCACAGGAACAGCAAAACCATGTTTGGGTTTCTTGGCAATCATAAGAGGGAGTTGCCGCGCGGCAACTCCCCGCAGCACCTGCTTGCACTCACGACCTCTCACCTTGAGCTCATGCGGCAAGGTGAGGCCAAACGAAAACAATTCTTCATCCAGCATGGGTACACGAACTTCGAGACTTTCCTTCATGCTGGCTAAGTCAACCTTGAACAGAAAGTCGTTCGCCAACGTCACCCGCACATTGGCTTCCGTCGCCAATGCAGAGAGTCGCTCCACTCGAGCCGTGTTCCGGGGTAGGCAGTGCTCCCACTGTTGCTCAAAGAACCGCCGAACCGGCAACATTTTCCCATAGTCCAGACATAGCCCGTGCAATTCCTCCTCTTGCACAAAGGTGAACAAATTTCGAACAATTTGCACATCATCGCCCTGTGCAACTTCCCTTAGGCGAGCAGAAAGATGGGGTGGCACAACCGTCAGGCTTGCCAGTGGCCCGAGAACCAGCGCACTGGCCTTCCACATAGCAGCCGGCCATCGCTGCATTCGCGCTATTCTGGCCAGCCGCCAATAGACATCATATCCGCCAAATCCTTCATCCCCGCCGTCTCCTGAGAGCGCCACAGTTACATGGGCACGCATCAAGCGACACACTGCATTGACGCCGAACAGCGATGTGTCGGCAAAAGGCTGACCCGCGTGCTTCAGCAAGTCTACGACCCGTTCCCATGTTCCCTGGCCCTCGTCCATATCGAGCGCCATATGATGACTCCCGATGTGTTCGGCCACGGCAAATGCAGCCGACGTCTCATCATACCTCTGGTCCGAGAAACGAACATTATAGGTTCGCAGCGTTCCCTGAAGTGTTCGTTGAGCTGCCGCGCTGACGAGCGAAGAATCAATCCCTCCACTCAACAGCGAACCGAGCGGCACCTCACTTTCTAATTGACGTTGGACTGCTGTCACGATCAGCTCTTCCGCTCGATCAACGGCTTTCGACAAGGACATGCTTTGGTCCGGTGCGATGACTCCTTTCCAATATCGTCGCGCCTTCCAGGAAATCGCGCCATCCGACAGTAAACTTGCTTCGAGAATTTCTCCTGCTTGCAAGGCACGAATACCCTGATAGAAAGTCCCGGGAGCTGGAATATAAAACAGCGCCGCCGAGTCGTAGATCGCCTGTCGATCCGGTCTCGTATCGATTCCCTTCACACAGAGCAAGGCCTTGAGTTCACTGGCAAAAGCCAGCCGCGACTTCGTCGGGGCATAAAAAAGTGGCTTAATCCCGAAGCGATCACGGACAAGCAGAAGCGTTTGAGCGCGACTATCATAAATCGCGATCGCAAACATCCCTCTCAACCGTTCAACAAAACCTGCGCCTAGCTCTTCATAGAGATGCGGTATGACTTCAGAGTCTGAATGGCCTCTGAAGCGGTGCCCTTTCTGTTCCAGATAGCTCCGCAATTCGCTATGGTTATAAATCTCGCCGTTGAAGACACTCCAGACCGTGCCGGTTTCATTTGCCATCGGCTGAGTACCGGTTTCCGACAGGTCGATGATCGAGAGACGTGTGTGGACAAGAGTAGCCGAGGGGAAAGACCTGACTCCATAGGCGTCAGGACCTCGGTGATGTAGCGCCCGCCGCATATGGTCGGCGACTTCACCGCTGCCCTCCTGTCCGCCGATCCAACCACCGATTCCGCACATGCTACCTGTCCTCCCACCCTTCAGCCCGATAGACCGCAAAGGTCTCTGACCTCAAGCGATCGAGACCAAAAACTTGCTCGGCCTTTGTCCGACCGGCATCCCCCATCCTGCGACACAACTCCCGGTCTTTGAGAAGAGCTGCAATACGATCGGCGAGTGCGGCTCCATCCTCTTTCGGCACCACGAACCCCGTCTTGCCGTCATCTATCAGATAGGGAACGTCACCCGCGTTGGTGGCGACAACGGCACGACCGCAGGCCATTGCCTCCATAATGACATTCGGACAGCCTTCATTCTCAGCGGTATGGACCTGGAATGCCGCACCGGCAAACAAGTCAGGAATATCGTGCCGAGCACCCAAAAACCGGAACAGGTGGCCAACATCAAGATTTCTTACGAGCGTCTCTAGTTCTTCTCTTAAGGGTCCTGATCCAACGTGAAGCACCTCAGGGCACAGACCCTTTGAACTAAGATGAGCAAGGGCTCGAATCAATCGGTCCCAGCGCTTTTTTGCGTACAGACTTCCTACAGCCAGAATATATCCTTGTTCAGGGCGTGTTCTAGTAGAAAAACGATCGAGATCAATTCCATTTGTGACGACATAGATGCGGCGAGGCTTAAATATTGTTCTGGAATGATTCGCCTCTCGCTCCGCGTTGAAACTGTTGTAGACTTGGCTTGACGGCCATCGCCCACAGAGTCGCCCAAACACCTTTCCCGCAACCTGGCGGTCTAGAGTGTAGGTGTTTCGCACGGATCCTATAGGTATGGCTGTCGTACCTCGCGCCGCCCACCAGGCAGCGATGTTGGTATAGAACGAGTACGAGTGAATGACCTCCGGCCGCAGATCGGACACCAAATTGCGCAGCGCCTGCAATTTTGCCAATCGTGTCGGCTTAGTACCAAGGGCGACCACGGGGATATCGAGAGCGCGAATCAATGGAGCGTAATGATCATTCGGAGAATTTCCCCATACGACCACGACTGGCTCGTACCGCCTTCGGTCCATAGATTCGAGCAGGTAGAGTAGCTGCCGCTCCAATCCCCCTAAACCTAATTGCCCGACGAGATAGAGAATGCGGCAGTTCACGTGGACAAATCCTATGCAGGAAGTTTCTACAAATTACCCTAGGCGGTTTAAACAACTACGGCGTTACAGACGCCGAGGAACATTTGTTCCCATAACATCCGACACGACGCCCGTGGGCCAGATCCATTGTCGAGCACCAACCATCATCCCGACAGCGAAGGCAAACGGCTTGTCATAAAAACCGTGTATCTGAAACAGATATAAACCGATCGAGACGAGAATCCCCAGCAGGGCAAGCGAAAGCTCATCACGACCGCATCGTAATGGAACCAAACGATAGACCTGCCATATGATCCACAGAAACAACGAGAGACCCAGAACTCCCCAATAGATTGCAATCGCAAGAAATGAATTGTGCACACCGTGCGCAATCGTGACACCGTTATGGTACCTGCCAAACCCCTTTTCGATTCCCCACCGTCCAAAGTAATTTCCCGCACCGACCCCCGTCATGATGTATTCCGGCAGGCGATCAAGTGCCGTGGTATATAACTGTGCCCGGCTCTCCATCTTACCGCTTTTCACCTCGGTCGAGAACACCATTCGGCCCCAAATCGCGTCGGGAACCACCATATAAACACTCATACCTAAAAAGGCAGCAAGGACTAGTGCTTTCCCATATCTGAATCCCTGAGCATAGAAAATGGTTGCAAAGCAAGTGAGGCTGACAACCGCGATACCCCTGGACATCGGCAAGAACGAGGCGATGAGGCAGAAGGCCCCCACTCCCAGCAATGGGACCCTGAGATACTTCACTCTGTCCGATAAAGACAGGGCGAATGCGACGATTGCTCCTTGAGCGCATAGAAAGGATAAACCATTTACATTTGCTCCCAAGGGCTTCTCCCCGTATGCTTGATTGCGAAGCTTGCTAGACTCGTCGAAATCGTCCCCCTCCATTCCCTGTAGGGTTCCATATCCGATCGAAAAGAGAACAACAGATACCCACAAGGCCGTCGCAATATATCCGTACAGACCGACCGTCAAAGCTGAGCGATCTCTACATAGCACCGCCACACACACCGCCCCTCCAATCAGTTGTGCAAAGCGTATAATATCCTCATACCTAGAGAGCGGACTCGAAAATTCCAGGAGCGCACTGACACCGATGAAGGCATAGGCTGCGATGAAAACGGGGTGATACCAAATCCCACCCAAGGTGCGAGAACGATTCACAATGACATATGCGGCAAGCAAGGCAAACATGATAAAACTGATGGTCATCCCAGCCACCGTGGGAACATAATTTTCCAGCGGTAGAGTCAGCATGGCTATCAACAGTAGGAATCGCTCACCAAGGGTAGTACGGGATTGCGGCAAGATGTATCGAGCCGCAGCTGGTTCTCCGTCGGCCAGCGGTCCTTGGTCTAATCTGATGGGTCGGTCGAGAATAGAGGCTACCTCGGTTTTTCTTGTAATGCTTTCTGAAATCAAGCCCATTGGAGAGCTTTCACGCACGGCGTGGGCCGAATTTTTCCATGGTCAACCCTGTTGGGTTCGGACCTCTTCGGCTACTGAAGCTTCAACTTTCGGATAAGATTGCCGACCACGCAACGGATCGGCCTTTCATGATTCACCAACTCGGCAGAGTTGAATTTTTCTATCACCTCCTTGTCGATATGAAAACCTTCTTTTGATCTTGAAAGTGATCTCAACTTTCAATAAAAACCACTATATCGCTCGTAGGCTCACCCGTCAAGAAGACTCAATGCCTCGTTTCTCCGGCTAGGCACAAAGGACAGAATAGACCAACGAGACAGCAGTAATAAGAGTGGGCAACGATGCATTCAGCAGGAGTCAAGCTTGCCTCCACATCCCAATAACACGCACCAGTCCTATGGCAGCCAGTAAGGGAACGATGAGCTCTAGTGAAGTCCGAAGTCGTGAACCGTTGCCGAAGGTAAGCCCAGAAGCCAGGGCAAGGGGCAGACAAATACCCAGGAGCGCGAACAGCCACTTCCGCTGAATCATGCCACCGTCCCGATTCCTGTCCGGAGTGCGATAGAGACCTAGTCCCGCGAAAATCAACAAGCACGTCCACAGTCCCCCGAGCACCCAAAAATCACCAGAGAAGTTCAATCTCGCCGGTCTCAAGATACCCGGATCGGGGTGAAAGATATGTTGGCTTGCGTTCAATACTATGCTGTAAGCCGTCAAGATAGGATGTTCTCGGATGACCGCGTTCGCCCTTCGCCAGCGTTCGTCATTTGCCTCCTGGGGGGAAAGGCCTTGACTCCACTGCCTTTCCTCCTCCTTTGCTGCTCTATGAAACGCCCACCGGTCTCCTTTCGCTCCTTGGAGCTGCGCCTTTACGCTTGAGGCCACGTGAAGATAGGCGTTCACTCCTGCGAGATTGCTAAGCCCATCAAACTGCGCCTCGCGCAGGTTACGGGCCTTCCAAAGATACAAAGGTGACACCGAGCAGATGAGCATGACCGCCACCAAGATCCAAGCTTTTTTCCGCTTATCCCCACACAAGACAAATAACGCAATCGCGACAAGTGGCACAAGAGGCCAGAGAGGCCTTACGAATACTGCGGCGCTTGTCAATAATCCTACAAAGGCACCGCCAGCTAAAACTGAGGAAATTTTTGCTGAGTGCTCTACCGCAAGATACATCGCCCAAAACAGCAGCGCGAGATTCAGAAGATATAAGCCTTCACTGAGAGCAAAACCGGCTGTCACGGCGCCCCAAGGAGAAAAAGCTGCTAACAGAGCTCCCGTGAAAGCCATGGCAGGAGGAACAATCCGTCGCGCCAGCCAATAGAGAAAGACTACACTCCAGGAAGTGACAACGGCTTGGACGACCAAAATGGCGCGATGATCTTCTTCATTCTCCAAACTCTTCCCGGTAACGACCATAATGGCCGACAGAAATACCGGATATCCCGGGGTTCGACTGACTTCGGGCTCCTGCCTTTTGTTTAGAAATTTTCCGTTCTCCAAGAGATTGATAGCAGGACGAAAATAGGTTCCGGAGTCGGGGAATTTGAGTTCTGCTGGATTCGCTGACAAAGTCAGAAACAAGCGCGGCACCAGTGAAGCAATGAGAATGATCGTCGTCGCCAAACACACATGATTTCTGAGCCATGTGGACAAGCTCCGACCGCAAGCAGTCTGGTTCTCGTTCGGTTCACTTGTTCTTTCAGAAATGGCCACGTGCATCGTGCAAAAGATTACAGCTCTCTCACCCTTCCCCGGAAGGGGAAATATCAATTCAAACCTTGCCTCCAGCACCCACGAAATGTATTAACACCGGCTCTCGGCATATCATCCTTGGAATAGCCAGACAGCCCTAGCAGGAATGCTGAAAATTCTCCCGGCAGCGTTCTCGCCTCGCTCAGAGGCTCAACGTACCGAAGCGTACGCCTCGCCTCTTTGCTCGCTGCGGCCTTGCTGGACAGCCTTGTTGAGCATCCTGAAGTTATTCCGGCGTCAACACCGTACGGAACATTCCACCCATATTGTGGCCATCAATCGAGTTTTTCCGCAGCCTGCTAGAGGTTCATACCATCCTACTGATCCGTTTTGATTTGAATCATATGCTGGAGGGGCGCAGCAGTGATTCACTACAAGCTTTTCCGACCGAGCCTATCCGACTTAACAACCCTGCTTTGGCACATGTGCATGACTGCTATTGCGTGCCACTATCTCTCGTAGAAGCCTATCAAGCTTTTTGCTGAGGGTCGTCCAAGAACAGCTCTCGATGTTCTTGGGCTGAGGAGCCTGTCCATGAACTACTTCCTTCAGGAACGATACCATACCCTGCGTCTCGGCACCCGTAAAACTTTTCACTAATCCCGTAGGAGCCACCAGAGATCTAGTGTCGCTGCCCAAAGGGGAAATGAGCAGAACCGGTGTTCCGAATCCGATCGCCTCAAATATTTTTCCCGGGATAATCCCTTTATCAATGAGTTGGCTTTGCTCATGAATCGAGCTGATGACCAGTGCGAGGTTCGCGCCCTTGACTGCCGATAACGCCTCGCGCCTTGGGACTCTTCCATGAACCACTACCCGATCAGCCAGACCATACTGAGCGGCCTGTTGACGAACGTAGCCTTCCTGCACCCCATAGTAGTGGAAGTACCATTCATAGTTCGTTTCATTCATAGACTCTTTCAGACATTTGAGCGCGGCCAGGAAAGGTGAGATGATGATCTTGGGGTGATAGAAAGTCCCTGTATATACAATGGCACAATGTCCGAAGTCGTATGGTTTGACGGTTGCCATCTCGTCAGGGTCGTAGCCGTTTGTCACCACTTGGACTTTTTCCCCGATACCGTACCGTCGATCCAAGTCCTCACCCCACGAAGGCGACGCTATGGTGACTGCGGCACAACCTTCAAGCAAACTTGCCTCTTCCCGAACGGTCTCTGGCTGCGGCGGACGATCGACAAAACGACTTTGAGTCCAGGGGTCACGATAGTCTAAGACATAAGGCCGCCTGAGCCGATCTGAGAGGCTTCTTGCAAGTCGAAACGCTACGAACGGCGAACCGGATGCAAGGATTAGGTCCACGTCCTTCGGACTCAGAGAGGAACAAGCCCGCTCCGCCTCCTTGATCCAACCTATATGCATATCGACCCCGAGACGCCGTGCAATCGCTCGGCAGATTCCTCCAGCAACCCACCCCATGTTCCGATCCCAACACCTCAGATGATTGGGCACCAGACATCGCCATTGGTGGCCGGTCGGGATACGATGGATTCCTTCAGCATGCAACTCTGTCGAAATCTTCTCGCTGTCGTCAGCATTCCGCCAGACATTGGAGTGGGGGGTCACTACGGTAACTTCCCAGCCTAATCTGGTCAAAAACCTTGCCATGTTCCACGTACGAACAGCCCCGATCGTCTGTACCGGCGGGAAATAGCATGCAAGGAGGAGCAGTTTTGGTCTGTCGGCAAGCTGCCCCGTATGTCCTTCTGGATCAGTCCTCTCACGCAAGTGACCGGCAATCATCGTTAGACATTTCTCCGTGTAAGACAGAAGCTTAGGAGGCAGGAGGCCATCTTACATCATCCAGGCAAACCCAAGGCGACATCAAAAATTAAAACACCATGCAATTGGGGGATACCTTCATTTCATGACCGGGAATACGTGTCTTGCATAAGTCCTAGGTATAATTCTTCCAGCTTCTCATTCAAGGAGTTGGTATCAAACTCTTGCTCCACTCGCATCCTTCCCGCTTTACCCATCCTCTTACAAACTTCAGGGTGGCTCATCAGATATGCAAGAGCATCTGCAAGGGAAGCCGCATCCCTTTCCGGCACCAACAAACCAGACACGCCATCGGCAACCAGTTCCGGTATCCCACTGTGAAACGTACTGATCACGGGCAATCCAGAGGCCATCGCCTCTTTGATGGCGTTTGGGATTCCTTCCTGATCACCGCTTTCAGAAGTCAAACTCGGAGCAACCAGCACATGCGATTCTTCCAGCAATCTTCTAACTTCTTCGTGGGTTTTCCAGCCAAGCAATCTAACCTGCCGCTCAATGCCCATACTCTCTATCAACTGCTGTAAATCCTCACGGAGCGGTCCATCACCGACTACCGAATATTCGATTTTTCCCCCCTTCGAAAGAAGACGTGACACGGCGTCAATGGCAAAAGCCACACCTTTTTTTTCAATCAACCTCGCAATTGTCAATACCTTTATAGGCTCACCAGGGGCCCACTCTCTTTGAATATATTCAAATTTCGAACAATCAATGCCGGAATGGTGAACCACGATCTTCTGTTCCTCACAACCCTCCTGGATAAGCCGTTCCTTAAGGAACTCGCAGACCGGCAAGAACAAATTCCCTTCTCTGAATAATTCATCGTAAGTCCCCGGATGCTTTTTGAGGTACACCGTTACATCATAGCCCCGGATAGATGTCACGAGCTTGGAATTACTTGAACAAATTTGATTGAGTGCTACCCCACTAGGCCCAAGTGCGCCAAACTGACAATGGATGATATCAAAAGGACCTCTTTCTAAAAATGCACTGCTCATGAAAAGGAGGCTGAGAGACAATGATGGCTTTCCATATCTAAAGACATTTAACGATCTGAATATGACGCCATAGTTAGCTGGCGCATGTTTAACAATGAGGAGAATGGCTTTTAATACTCTGACAAATTTGTTCTGGGGAATTCCATAGTGGCGAGTTTGTTTTGATAAGCCATATTTCTCATAGTTGTCGTGAGTTTGAACATTCCTCACCGACTTATCTGCAAAAATACTGACCTCATGTCCCAACTCTATTAATCCCACAATCTGATTCAAGACAAACGTCTCGGATACAGAAGGAAACTGGTTAACAAGAAAGGCAATTTTCATAATAAGCTGATAAGCGCCGAAGCAAAACAGTCCAGACTATTCAACGCTCCTGAACCCACCAGCCTCACAAAACAACAGGCATGAATCCATACTACTTGCTTGCAATTGTCCTCTGCAAAAACTTCATGAGACGGGAAAGATTCTTTACATACAAAAACCTTAACGGTGAATAACGGTAGTCAAACGTTCTGTAGATCGTACGATAGGCATCAACTCGATCCATCAGAGGTGTGATTCCGTCAACGCGGTTATAATTTCTGAAGCTGAAGTATGCCATCCCCTTTTCTCTTATGACAGCAGCATGCTCGGGCACTACAGCACACATAATGTCCAATAGGTAAAGACTGTCTTCGCACCAGGCAGAATAATGGGTCGCACTCCCAATATTACTACCATGCCTGCGAAAACTTGCCTTTATATCGGGAATATCTACTCTCCCATATTTCGCAGCAAGTTGAACATATGCCGCAACATCGTCATACCTATATGTCTTCGAATGGATTCCTCCAATTTCTCTCAGTCTTTTGGTGTTAAAAACCGTGCTGCACAGATATAAAGGCAATTTACGATCAAACCACCCCAAGATAAAATCTGCCGTTGAGCATCCGCCCACCGTATTGAGACAAGCGGATATGACATTCCCTTTGGAGTCAATTTCACGCGCTCCGGTCAAAATTACACCCGGTTCATTATGTTTCACCGCATCCATACAGGTGGCAACAAAGTCATCGTCAATCAAGTCATCGTCCAAGAGCATGACAAAGTACATCCCGCTGGACTGCTCCAGGCAAAAATGTCGATTATTGACTGGGCCGATATTTTCCTTTTGCCTGTAGTACCTGATGCGAGAATCGCCGAATTCTTTCACAACCGATTCGGTATTGTCCGGTGAGCAATTATCGGAAACGATGATCTCAATGTTCTCATATGTCTGACGCACTGCGCTGCGCAGCGCATGTTTAAGATAACTGCCTGCCCTGCTATATGTCGGTATGCCTATTGAGACAAGTGGGGTTGTAGAATCTGGCATGTTGATCTTTACTGATGAAGAAACCCTTCCCTTACAGCACGGTCTCCTTCAACTCAAGTTGCCCCTGGAGGTAGTGCTTCCCATTTGCCAAGCCCCCTCCGTGTCAGTCGTGGCGCCGAATCCTAACCTTAGTTGATACCCACCTGAGGCTTTATGCAGTATCGCTTTTCCCATAATGCCAGGCTTAGCAGCGGCCAGAGTCCCCGTGCATAGTTACATCTTCCATTAATATGGCTTTCAAACACTCTACGCAACGCTCTTCGGTTGATTTCAAGCCCCAGGATATCAGTTCGTTTCAGAACATGTTCCTCGAACATTTCCTTCAGAGAAGTTCTGAGCCATGCTGCCATCGGAACTTCGAACCCGCGTTTCCCCAATGTCTTATATTTCACCATCCTCGCCAAGGCATGCCTTAACGGTAGCTTCCCCAGCTTCTGTCCAACATGCAGGCAATCGCGCCAGTCGATCTTTGATGCCACTTCCATGACTTGCCGGTCAAGTAAAGGGACGCGGACCTCCAACGAATTGTACATGCTGGCTCGATCAACCTTCATCAATACCATGGTCAAGTGATGTACCAACTCATGCCACCGCGAGCACTGTGCTATGCGATCGAGGTCGCGACCATCGTACGCATACACATTGCGTTCTAACGGCCAAGCTGGCAATGATGGAAATATTTCCTTCAGCCTCGACTCAGGAAGGCGAGTGTGCATAGAACGATGGCAGTTACCCAACGACTCCATAAGTAAAGACCCGTCATTGCCTCTTAAAAGTATTCTTTTCATTCCCCACTTCAGTCTTCTCAACCAAAGCGGTCGCCTAAAATCCTCGGTCAGCTGGATGAGTTTGATAAATCGACTGGGATACCCCCAGAACAATTCGTCCCCGCCATCACCAGACAGCACAACTTTATGATCACGGCTGGCCAATCTTGAAACCATCAAGGTAGGAAAGACCGAATAGTCGCCAAACGGCTCTCCACAGGCATCAATGACATCTGCGGTCAAAGCGAGCACCTGATCAGAAGATATATAGTTGACTGTATGCTCGACGCCAATTTCCTGAGCGTATGCCTGAGCATCCGCAGATTCATCTGTATGTTTCTCGCCAGTTCCAATCGTAAAAGTCTCAATGACCTTCGAGCTGACGGACCGCATCTTCGCCACCACCAAGGGGGAATCGATGCCACCGGATAAAAATGCCCCTACGGGAACATCACTGATCAAGTGTCTTTTGACTGCTGCTGTGATGGCCTCATCCACTGCTTCCAGGGCTTCTTCCCCTCTCAACGACGGTTCGGCATACTGAGGGAAAAGATAAAACTGGCCCCGTTTACAATGCCCCTCCGCAGAAATTTCCAACCACATACCCGGTTCAAGCAGGTGGGTATTCGCTTTTAGAGCCCAAGGAGCGGGGATATAAGCCAAACGCAGATATAATCCCAACGCCTCTCCAGACACCTCAAAATGAGCACTCCAGGGATGCGCCAGCAACTGATCGTACTGAGAACCAAAGACTATGCCGTTGTCGCACAGCAGATAATAGATCGGCTTCATTCCTGCGTGGTCGCGCGCCAGAAGCAGTTTCTTCTCAACGCTGTCATAAAAACCCAACGCGAACATCCCGTTGAACCTGGCTAGCGCCTCTGTGCCCCACTCTATTAATGCATAGAGGACAACTTCGCTATCACTAGCCGAACGGAATGTCACCCCGCGGTTCTCCAATTGTCTCCGCAGGTCCATAAAATTATAGACCTCGCCATTAAATACTAATGTATATCGGCCATTCTCGACAGTCATGGGCTGATGGCCTCGTGGGCTCAAATCAATGATCGCCAATCTGCGGAATACCAAAGTGCAGTATTCGTCGCCAGCCCAGAATCCACGATCATCTGGCCCTCGGCGGGACATCATCGAACTGATTTTGTCCCAGTCTGCGCACCCAGCCTGTTTGGTCCTGAACCTCAGCTCTCCAGCTATTCCACACATATTCCTATACCATGCTCGTTACGACCATTCATTCCCAATAGATCTGTATAATCTAACCAGCACACTCCTCCGTCAAGGAGATATGGCGAAAGGAGAACGCCTGATCTCTGATGGAGATCGATCCACGATGCGTGATCGGTAAACTTCGATTGACGCATGAAAGCCTCTTGGCTCAGTGATGATATGGTGGCAGAACATTCTTTTTTTCAACTGTCTACCGTTCAGGAGAGCTTGTGTCTCGATCGAAGAAAAGCTTATGGGGCACGACGCTCGAACGCCGTGCGTGGGTAGCCATCGCGGCCACATCCTACTTGCCTAGCAGGTTGTTGACAAACTATATGACGACCCAGAAATGAAGCTTCGTCTACGGTCACGACGGAACCCGAATCGCCCGCAGGTTGTTCAGAAAGGCCGTCCAGCAAGGGCGCAGCAAGCGAAGAGGCGAATCGTACTCTCCGCCGCACGTTGAGCCTCAGAGCGTCGCGAGAACGCCGCTGGCGGACTTTGTCAACAGCCTGCTAGTCATATTCAGAATTATTGTAAACAAACCGGTTGAAGAGCCCTTCATTTTCAGATTATCCAGCACATCTATTTTCACTTTTCTTGCCACCATCGGCTTTTGAGTATCGCCACCCCTCACCGTATGGCCCTTTGAGCCCATTGAGAAATTCAGGGACGCATTTCTTGAACCACCATTTCCGTAGAGGACGCCCATTTCGAAGCAGTTCGGGGACCGTGACGAAGCTGAACCGTCCGCTCAGCTCCCTAAGAAGCGCGTCTACCATGTTCAACATCGGGGCCCGGTCGGCATATCGATCCTCTCCATACCGAAAAAGCGAATCGTGCAAGAGAATGATGCTGCCGTTGCGAATCCGGCTCATTATCCTACTCTTCATCCAATCTGCGTCATGGTCGAGCCAGTCATCGGCCGTCACACTATACATGATGACCTGATATCCAAGCCATACCGCATCGAGACGCGACCACAGGTTCTGGTCTGCATAGGGGGGGCGTAGAATTGGTTGCCCGTACGGAGCAAGTGCCTTTGCGCAGGCCCGGATTTGGGCCCGCCGCTCCCGTCCAGTGATAAGTGGAAACGAAGGATGATCCCAGGAGTGATTGCCGATCACATGCCCGCCGTCAGCCACTTGTTCGACAATGCCGGGATGTCGCGCTGCGGCCTGGCCCACCATGAAAAACGTCGCTTTTGCATTATGCTCTTGCAAGACATCAAGAAGACGGGGAGTGCAAAGCGGATCGGGACCATCGTCGAACGTGAGGGCCACCATCGGTCGCGACGTGGACACACTCGTGATCGTTCCAGCCCTGGAGAGAGCAGCAAACTTCAATGCCGTGCATGCCTGCTTAATCAAGTAGAGCATTTCTTATTCAGGCCTTTCGCCGAAAAAGATCGAAGAGCTGTGGGGTGAGACGAAATGCTGATATGAGTTCCGACGGTTTTGCCAGCGAGGGCATTCACTGTGCCCAGCGTCAGTTGGATCTTCCAGAGGTGTCTCTTCTATCACAGCTACGTCAACACAGCGAGGGGGAGGTCAACACCCTGCTAGAGAACTGAGGCCACGATTACTATGGAGCCCATTGAAATGAGAGGCAGGCAGATAGCTGCACAACCTACCACCCCCTCTTCCATAGTCGCTCCCAGCCCAAATCAGCAAAGCAAGGCCCTTGCGTGGCTTCGCTGAACTTAATGCCGTTTCTCGCCGCATTCCACTCCAGGAGTTGGACATTCTCGTCCCGATCGACCGTCACATCCCAGCCTATACAGCGTGTATACGGAGCTTTCCGATGCAACTCAGTCACGGTGCGAACACACGTACGGAACGCAGGAATCACGTTCCCCGCAAACGCGACATGACTCGCCGGATGAACTCTAGTCTCACGCCACCCTGGCATATACCCCACCTCCTGAAACGCCCCGCTCTCGATATGAATCGATACGGTGACCTGTCTCTTCGATTGCACATGGGTTTCATCTCCACTCCCCAGTCTCAGATAACACGCCCGCACCGACACCTTCCCACTATCCTCATACACAGTGGTAATTCGAAGGGTCGCCACGGACTGTTCAGTGAATTCGGCGAACAGCCGATGCGGCTGCACGGCGCGTTGAAAAATGCCATTCCCAAGCCGTTGGATCTGTTCAAGATCGAACGACTCTCGCGTGAAAAAATAGATCCCTAGACCTTGGAGTGAATTATCCAGTTTGAATACCACTCGCTCCTGATCCTTGAACAGTTTGTCTTTCACTGCATCGGGTGAAACAAATCTGTGCGCTGTATCAAAAAAGATTCCGTTCGCATATGCGAGCATATCAGGAAGGGCAGGGCTCTGCAGCATGACCGCGCTCAGCCCCCTGAGACCTGCCACCGGTCCATACCCCCTCTGAAGCTTGGGAACGACAATCGAGCGAAAGTAGTTGTCTGGAATCCAGCCTTCCTTAAACCGCCCGGAAACCGCTGTATAGACATACAACCATGGGGCAAAACGCTTATGCCCTAAGACCTCCACCGCATAGTCGGTGCACTGTTTGAGATCCTGGCGACTCGTCTTGCCTCTATAGCTCTCAACGTTCTTCAGGATGCTCATGGCCCTTCTGTTGACAGCCCAATGATCATGATAGTAGCCTTCCAAATTCGACAAACTCCGAAAAATAGCTCTGGCGGCTGACTTCCAGATCAAAGACATGGCGGTTTCAAGCTCCAACTGCAACGGGTGAATGAGAGTGCAGTTGCGCGTAGACTTCCAAGAGCGTGGCAAAGTCGAAACATTTTCCCGGGCGCGTGTTCAATCGGTGGGCAATGGCGTTCAACTCGCGCTGGGTATAGCCAGACTGGTCCGTACCCTTGGGCAGGTACTGGCGCAGCAGGCCATTGGTGTTCTCGTTGGTGCCGCGCTGCCAGGGGCTGTACGGATCGGCAAAGAAGATCTGGAGCGCGAGCCGCTGAGCCAACTCCGCGTGCTCGGCCATCTCTTTGCCCCGATCATACGTCAGCGTTTGCCGCAGCGGAGCGGGGACATGCCGAAATTTCTTCATGAAGCCTTCTCGGGCACTTCTCGAATCCGTCCCCTCCATTCTGGCCTGGATAACCAGGCGGGTCGTCCGCTCCACCAAGGTCCCGACAGCCGACCTATTGCGCGCCCCCTTGATGAGGTCGCCTTCCCAGTGGCCCGGCACCGTGCGGGTGGTCACCTCGGCGGGACATCATAGAACTAATTTTGTTCCAGTCTGCGCGTGCAGCCTGTTTCGTCCTGAATCGTAGCTCTCCAGCTATTCCGCACATATGCCTATTCCGCTCTTTTGACTTTGATCGGTGTCAATAAATCTGCATGTCCGCATTAGAATAGGTTGAACACAAGCTCCCCCGTCAATGAGACACTATGTGACGGGCTTGGAGATCGGCCCCCCGGGTAAAATTGGACCCCTTCATCAAATGTATAGCTTTCGCAGAAATCATCAAATCTGGAATTAAGCTCTCGTTTCTATTTGTGTTTCTGAGAGAGACCGTCCACCAACAGATTTATTCAAATTGGGCTGAGTGATTTTCATGGGAAGGAATATCGCGCATTCATTTGCCTTCTTTTACTGCTATTGAACTTTTGAGTATCGCCTTGGTTCACCGTACGGTCCGCTATATTCGTTCAGGGTATTGATGTCGGTTGTCTTGACCCAGTACTTCCTTTGAGGACGCCCCTGCCTCATCAGTTCTGGGATAGTGACGAATGTGAAGCGCCCACGAAGTTCTTTCAGAAGCATGTCCAGAGCGTTCAACATCGATTCACGGTCGGCGTATCGATTGTCTCCATACTGAAAAAGCGAATCATGGAAGAGGATGATACTGCCGTTTTTGATTCGACTGATGACACGGTTTTTCATCCAATCCGCATCATGATCGACCCAGTCCACGCAGTCACGCTATACATAATAACCTGATATCCAAGCCACATAGCCTCCAGACAAGACAGTAGACTTTGATCTCCATAGGGCGGACGGAAAAGTCTTTGTCCATACGGAGCAATTGCCTTTTCGCGGGCCTGGATCTGAGCCCTCCGCTCCCGTCCAGTGATGAGTGGAAACGAAGGATGATCCCAGGAGTGATTGCCGATCACATGCCCGCCGCCAGCCACTTTTTCGACGATGTCGGGATGTCGCGCTGCGGCTTGGCCCACCATGAAAAACGTCGCTTTTGCATTATGTCTCTTACAAGACATCAAGAAGACGGGGCGTGCAAAGCGGATCGGGACCATCGTCGAACGTGAGGGCCACCACCGGTTGCGACGTAGACACACTCGTGATCATTCCCATGGCGGAAAGGGGAATCAATTGCAATGCCCTATATACTGTTCCGACCAAAGAACGCATGTCTATTATCACCCGAGCTAATTGACTCTAGCTGCCTCTTTGAAATCACCACCGCCTCGAACGTCGCACTTAATCGAGAGCATACAAGTGGGAGGCACACTTAAACGCTATTGAAGCCAGAAAGTTCTGTATTTAATAGTGCCCTTCAGCCGTCCGAGTCTTTCCCCAAATGCCCACGACCATTGGACAAGATCGCTTTTGGTTCGAATCTTTGGAGCGCTTTGAATGAAGGCTAGAACAAGATTCACCCAGGAGTACAGCCCATCTTTCCATGTACGCCTGGGCATACCCATGGGAAGATATTTCTTATAAAGAAGCACACGATGTTCTTCCCAACTGAACGCCTGGCGAAAATTCCCCATCAAGGTATCTCTTAGGCGACAATGCAAAACCGCTTCCGGTACGAAATGAAGCTTAACCCCTTTCAGCTCAACCCTCCAGCAGTAGTCTGTATCCTCATGACACATGAACGTCTCATCAAAACCTCCGACTTCGTCGTGGAGACGTCGCTTAATCCCAATTGTCGCCCCCCCGGCGTGCGAAAGATTGGACGGCGCTCCTCTTGTTTGGAGCCCTGATGCTTGAGCATGGTTCCTAATCTTCGCTATCCAGAAGGGACTGAGCTTATATACATCGATGCGACAGGCAACAAAATCCCATTTGGACAACGCCTCTCCCATCGCAGCCAGCCAGTCCGGAGCGACCTCATCATCTGCATCACAAAAAACAAGGGATTCCCCCGTAGCAGCCTTTGCGCCCATATTCCTGGCATGCGCTTGCCCACGCTTGCTGGATCCGTCAACGATACGGAGATTAGGCAGACGGCTCTCATATTGTTTTACAACATCCATTGAACCGTCCGCCGATCCATTGTCCGCAACAATAACCTCCCAAGGCTCAGACCACTGTTGCTTGGCAAGCGCCTCCAGTTGGATCGCAATTGTTTCCGCAGCGTTTAAACAGGGGATGATGACGCTCAACTTCATGAGCTTTCTCTCACCTCGTTATTCATGAAGCCCGTCATCGTTGAATCTTTCGAATGCTTCCCTGAGCAAATGCCTATCAAGACTTAGCATATAGGGGCATGGAGTCCGTTGAATATATATCTCGGTTCTTATACTTATAGATACAACGTACGATAGCGCAATGAGCCGCGCAACCGACCGTAGCAGAGCGCAGCCTTACGTAGTACCTGCGCCTTCTTGGTTTCGTCTCCCCACAGTAAATGGGGCAGCCCGATGATCAACCCCCTATAGCTATACCAGATCCCATGGACGGACGAACCGGGCATTCCGCAAGAGGCGAACTGCTTATAGAGATAAGCATGGGCCTCGCCATAGCACACATTCTGCTTCCACATTGCTTGCAGCGTCTCCCGGTAACGGTAATGAACCACCGCGTCCTGGACTGGATGAAGGGGATAGCCTTGCAGTTGCAGACGCCACGAGATCTCAATATCTTCGCCAATAGAAGCCTTTTCGTTAAAGCCTCCAACTCGCTCGAAAGCCTCGCGCGAAAGCGCCATTAGCGCACCAGCGGCAAACGGCAAAAAATTCAAATTCCGTCGCATAGCCCAATTGCCGGGATTAGAACGCCAGGCTTTGCCCTCGTTAAGGGCCTCGACTTCCATGGTACTGGCGGCAAAATCGTGCTGCTCGAGTGCCTGAGCCAGTGCCGCTAGCCAACCCGGCGCGACGACATCATCGGCATCACAAAAAAGAAAGACATCCCCTTTCGCTGCTCGCGCTCCGACGTTGCGGGCATACGACGCGGTCTGCTGCTCCTCTGCCTGTACCAAACGGAGGTGTGGCATCTGCTGCTGATACTGCCGGATAATCGCAGCCGAGTCGTCCGTAGAATGATTATCTACCGCCACAATCTCCCAGAGGCCGTCGAACACTTGAGCTTTCAGCGCGTTGAGTTGTTGGTCCAAAGTAGTGGCAGCGTTGTATACCGGCATAATGACGCTTACCAGTTGGCGTCGTCGTGGGCATGTGCGTGTCTCTTCATTCACATTCATATTACGTCCTCGCCATTACCCAGAAGATGACCGGGCTCTGTTTACCTCGACTTCACTGCCGTTGTAAGGTTCCCCGTCACCAAGACAGTTTCTAGGGAGAATCTGGCTTCAATTGACGTTGGTGCCGGAACGTTCTTCTTCAGGCCGGTCTCACATTAGAAGAGCTTACGGTCGCAGGGCATGGGACACCTTCTTGTTCATGGAGCCGCTGATGAAACCGTTTGACCGATTGGCAATCGCTAAGGCATTTGACCGTTGTCATTGAGTCGGCACACCTTCCAATTAAGCACGGGCGAAACGATACCTAACCGGCCCGGAAGAAACGTATAACCTACCTCGGACACATCGAACGTTAATGCTCCCTCAAGTTGCTGGAAAAGCTTAAAACTGTTTTTACCTTGGACATATGACACGAATGACAAGTAGTAGCGGCCAGGTCTCAGTAAACAGGGAGGAATCATGGCGGTGGCATGGTAGCGACCCGGATCTCGAACACGCCCACGCCATTCCGGCATATCGGTGTCGATCGATTCAAACACGATATTATTCATCGAGTCATACACGTGAAATGTTACAGAAAGATCTCTGATCGGAACTTTCACGTCGTATGCAATCTCCACTACAAGCGAGTCGTTAAAGGTCACGACAGATCGAGGTTGTCCATCGCTCGACAACAGCCGAGCGGATGTAAATCGGACCTCAGAGTCATTCAGTTGGGAAGATTCCATCGACCAGCTCGACTTGACTTCCGTTCCGAACAATGAAGCTAAATACGTGTTCACCACTTCGAAGGAAGGTCCGACACGCTTTAATCTGCCTTTCTCCAATTGCACGACCCTTCCACAAAGCTGCGTGATGGCCCCCAGGTTGTGACTGACAAACAAGACCGTCCGGCCTTCCTTGGCGACACTTCCCATCTTGCCCAGACATTTCTTTTGGAATCCTGCATCCCCGACCGCCAGCACCTCATCGATCAAGAGAATTTCCGGCTCAAGATGCGCCGCGACGGAAAAGGCCAGTCGCAGATACATCCCACTGGAGTAGTGCTTCACAGGCGTATCGATAAATTTCTCAACCTCGGAAAAGGCGACAATTTCATCAAATTTCCTTTCGATATCCGCCTGCTTCATGCCCAGAATCGCCCCATTTAGATACGTATTCTCCCTCCCTGTCAGCTCCGGATGAAAACCGGTTCCTACTTCTAAGAGCGATCCGACTCGCCCATGAATTTCGGCGAATCCGACCGTCGGTTCGGCAATGCGCGAGAGTATTTTCAAGAGGGTGCTCTTACCGGCCCCGTTGCCGCCGATCACTCCGATGACTTCTCCCTGCTTCACCTCGAAAGAAATGTCTTCCAACGCCCAGAACGCCTGATCCGCCTCGGCATCGCCCCCCCACTCTCCCTGGAACAGTTTCCTTGCTCTTTGAAACGGCGCGCCGATCGCTGAAGCGATCGAATCCCGCAGCGTTTTGTATTTTTCAATTTTCCCGATACGGTACTTCTTGCCGATTCCTTCTACTCGTATTGCGATATCGTCCATGATTCCTCGTTGTGTGCTATGGACTGATCGCTTGAGCGAAAAGCCACTAAGAATTACGCCTCAACTATTCAGTACTACCCTGGGTGGTTTTCTGCCGACATTCAATCCCGCAGGGAAGGTTTGAATGCTTCCCTGGCCGTCGGACGCCGCTCAACATACAGGGCATTCTGCGAATCGCCGTCTGGAATCTTGAATTACTACGACCTTCCTTCGGTGTTTTCACTTTTTCTGCGAAGACCACTGCGCATAAAATAAAATCAAATCACATCCGCAAAGGTCTTTTCCAATCGACGGAAGTAATATGCTCCCCCAACCAAAAGTGCCAGGGCGGTCAGCGAAGAAACGACTAACATCGGCCCCGGGGCGGTCTCCGTCCCAAGCAAGGCCCAACGAAATCCCTCAACCACCCCCACCATTGGATTAAGGCTATAGAGAGTCCGCCAAGGCTCAGACAACAAACTGCTTGGATACGCGATGGGAGTTGCGAAAAACCATAGTTGAGTCAGAAAAGGAAGCACATGCCGCACATCGCGAAATTGGACATTCAAGGCGGACAGCCAGAGAGAGACACCGAGCGACGTCACAATCGTGAGCAGAAGCAAACAGGGAAGCCAGATCACATTGAGCGTGGGAAGAATGCCGTAATAGAGCATCATTCCGAGTAGCAAGATAAAGGCAATTGAAAAATCGATGATTCCGGAAGTCACCGATGCGATCGGGACCGAAAGCCTTGGGAAATAGACTTTTTTGATCAGATTCGCGCTTCCTACGAGACTGTTGGATGCTTGCCCCATCCCCTGGGCAAAGAAGGTCCAGGGAACCAGGGCAGCAAAACTGAAAATCGGATAAGGGATTCCGTCGGAAGGGATCTTTGCCAATCGTCCGAAGAACACGCTAAAGACAATCATCGTAAACACGGGTTGGATGATGGCCCAACCCACCCCGAGCGCGGTCTGCTTATAGCGCACCTTCACATCTCGCCAGATCAAGAAGTAGAGCAGCTCACGATAGGCCCATAACTCTTTCAGTTGAAGAGATACCCACCCCCTGGATGGCTCAATCCGGATTACCTGCACATTTTCTTCCATAGACCCCTCATGTAATGACTCATAGTGCCACTGATAGTGAAAGCCATGAGTTGAAGCACATAACTCTTAGTCAGATTTATGCATCGGCCTTACGTGGAAATCGGTCACCTCGACACTGCGAGGCAGAGTGAGCACATTGACCACCGCTGCAGCCACGTCCTCCGGCTGCATAAGCCGCTCAGGCTGATACATTCTTCCCTCTGCTTCATAAATCGCTGCCTGCATCGGTGTGGCCGTTCTCCCGAGATAGATACTTAGAACGCGGATCCCATCGGCGTTGACCTCTTCACGTAAACTATCTGCCACCGCCCTCAGCGCATGCTTGGTCGCGGCATATTGACTGACCTTTGCCTTTGCCTGCCTGCCAAGGCTTGAGTTAATAAACACAACTTGCCCGGCACGAGACCGTATCATCGGAAGCATGGCCTGCGTCAGCAGATAGGGCGCACGGACATTCACCTGATACTGCTCATCGAAACACTGAGCTGAGACGTGCTCAATTCTCCCCATGTAAAAAAGACCTGCGCTATGGATCAGTACATCAATCGATCCGAAATCCTTTTGAATCTGTTCTTGAAGTTTGTGTATCTCTCCATCTGTTTTTAGATCAACTTGGTACGTTTTGACAGGGGACGTTGTACCAGTGATACCTTTAATATGTTCAGCCACCTCCCGGAGCGTGGCATTATTCCGTCCGACTAGACAGAGAGAGGCAGCCTGAGATGAAAGACTTAACGCAATCGCCTTTCCAATTCCGCTGCTCGCCCCCGTAACAACGGCTACATGATTTTCAAGAGCACTCATAAGACTCCTCAGCATATTCGCTCGGGATTGGGCAAATCGACTTGCGCCGCACATCCCCAGATCACTTGCAACCATCATCGCTTAGGAATTTGCCTCGATGCCTCGGGGAGGTGTGTGATGAACTACTCCAACATCCTCATACTATAGGCGACCGATCGCAGAATCATTCATTGAGGTTTTGGCACTCCCTGAAATCGGAGACTATCCAGGTGGATGGTTCGGACATCGATGGTGAGGCGCGTAACACTCATATATTGAGAAGGCTTGAGTGCATCTGCGCGGCTGAAAACAGAGTGATCACCATGAATAAGCAAAGGCGACGAGTGGAAGTCATAGGCGCGGGAAATCAATCTTGTTGACTATTCTGGCACTTGCACCCACATTTCCCCCGATGTGACTTATGACTTGGGAGAAATAGCTCCACAGGAGGAAGGCGAGAAGTGAAGTAGATTTATACTCCATTCTGCTTGAGCCATATGCCTCCGTGACTTATCCCCTACCACCTATTCAAATCCAAGCGATTCTCCTAGCGATTCCCACAATACCGTCAGCATAAATCCTACTTGATGGCGCGATACCTGGTACTCAAGTGCCGTTCCTTCGGTAGTAAGGTGGGTGAAGAGATAAAAGAGCTCTCCTCTGATGTTCTTCGTCAACATATACTCAAGCTTCGACCCTCCCCTGATAGTCTGAAAGAAAGCATCTGTATTGGGGAAAAACTGATTATAGGCATACCCACCACTCCCTTCGATGCTGAGTCGCTCATAAATTTTATGTCTGATCCTCGCCTGTGCAAGATGGTTGATCCGCGCTCCACCCTGCAAAAAGAATGACGGTCTAGCTTCTCGTGAAAGCGTAAGATCGAGGACAGTATCTCGCTCCGGTTTGGTTGTGACCTGAATGGAACCAGATGGCAGCATCCGCCCGACTGGTTCGACAAACGTGACACCTCCACGGACCGTGAACGTCCACTCCGGGAATACCTTCGTATAGTCACCCATGAGCGTTATGATATTGCTACTAAATGTCCTGCCGCCTTCGGACCGCTCTTGGGTAAAGAACATCTGTCGATACAAGGCGGCGATGCTGTCGTTTCGCGTCAGCTGATATCGAGGTCCTCCGGACCAGGTGTGAGCTATCGTGTTAAAAAAGCTGGCATCGGCTACATCCCCGCCTAGGGTTTCACGGGTCACCCTCCGAAGGCCGAACGTGTACCCACCTTCCAAAGATAAATCACGAGACAGAGGGTAGCTTCCATTGAAGCTCGTTGTGTTGAGAAGCATACTCCGCCGAAATGTTAGGAGGCCACCTTCGAAGGCATCACCCCCCGTCACACTCCCAAAAGATTGCTCAGGGGTATATGCGAAGTTCTCGGTGACGCTCAATCTCGCGCCTCTGACATACTGATCAACCCATCGATCCAAACCAACCGTGCCCTGGAGAATCGCAGCATAAAAGTTTAAGTTCGTATTATGCACAAAGGCGTTGTAGCTTCCCCCTAGCTTAACGTCCGCTTCTATGTCTCGACTCTCGTGCCGCAGGTCGAGCCCGCCGTTCACAGACGTCACAAAATCATGGAGTTGCGGGGCATTCCCCTGTGCGTCCCTTAGTAGGTCCTTTGGTCTACGCCATACATTGCTATCGTATCGTTCCCTCACCGATCCCCAGGGAGCAATCTTAGTCTCCGCATACACTGACACCGAGGGCAACACCCCCCAGATAAGCACAGCCGCAACTGCGATCCGAAACAATGATCTGATCTTGGCCCGTCTACAACACCACAATAGATTCACCACACTCCTTTTCAGAAGTAACTACACACGGATGGGGATCAGCCGATAACCGATCCACCCGCTTTATACCACATGCATGAATTTTGAAGAAACAGAGCCAATAGTGTGTCGGACACCCTGCATGATTCCGTCACGGTACGACGACCGTATCGCCGGAGGTCAACACAATGTTACCTGGTTCACCACGACCACTGACGAGATCATCATACCGCAGAGGAATATGGACCTCCTGGCGTTTGTGACCGGGGCTTTCAATTACCCGCACCACTTGCAAACTATTCTTACTCGCATAGTTTGTAAAGCCTCCAGCCATGGAGATAGCTTGAAGCACAGTGACGTACGACTTGAGCTGATACTTACCCGGCTTCGCGACTTCACCCAAGACGAACACCGAATAACTGTTGAGCTCCTTGACATTTACGGACACGGAAGGATTCTGGATGTACCCCTTGAGCCGCTCGGTAATCTGCGCAGCAAGTGCCTCAGCCGTAAGACCTGCGGCTTGAACATCTCCGATGATCGGCATTGACACGTATCCATCCGGCCGTATTAACGTGACCCTGGACAAATCCGGGTTCTTCCACACATTGATCTCAATCTGGTCTTCGGAACCCAAAAGGAATTCCGTGGGGACGTCGGATGCCTTGTATTCCCTCGACGTCACCGGTCCCCGACAACTAGCTTGGACAAGAACAGAGCACAACAAGAGCCCAATCGCCGATGCTCTCATCACAGGCAGATACCACCTAGACACCCTTGTCCATCGTGCGCAATTGTCCACAGCAATCCTTTCCGGTATTCCCTACCGACCAGGGAAGACCACCATTGACTCGCTCGGCACCACAAGTGTATCACCCGNNAAACCGAAAAATGACGATCTGGTTCCTTGCCGCCGTATCTTTGAATCCGCCTGCGATGGTAATCGCTTGCAGCAGCGTCGTTTTGCTCTTGAGCGGATACTTGCCCGGATGAGCAACTTCTCCGAGCAGGAAGATGTTGGAACTATTGACTTCCTTCAAGGTCACAGCCACAACGGGGTTTTGGACATATTCCTTGAGTTTGTTCGTCATTTCCTCGGCCAATTTGGTGGGCGTTTTCCCGACGGCCATCACGTCACGAATGATCGGCATTGAAAATCGCCCATCGGGACGTACTTGCACTTGTCGTGACAGATCAGGATTCCTCCAGACGGTAATGTCTAATACATCCTCGGCGCCGATCACATATTCGCTGCTGACCGCATTTGACAGCTTATCCATCATCGCCTGACTGATCACTTTCTCAGTCTGCGTTGTTGTGGAAGGTACTATGGGGACATCAGTCGGCAATTTACCGGCGTCTGGCTTAACCAACCCCGAATCACAGAATCCCGAGCTCGAGCTTGCCGACAGAACCAGCACGATGGCGAGAAACCACAGAGGATATTTCATAACTTTGGTTCCTTCTGTTAAAGCATCCGCGCTTCTTCACGTAAGAAGGGCTGCTGAACAACCCTACGTTCAACCAAATACCGATCGATCGAGAACGCGTTACCCATTCGACAAATTACGACATTGCCTCACTGAAGATAACATGTCCGCTGTTCCCACATCTGAATGCTGACCGCTTCGATTGTGCCGTCCTCCTCTTTTCCCCAAGTCATGACTGAGGTAATGGCCGAGAATGGGATACGAACCTGCGAACCATGGAAAGGGCCGATGGAGTGCCAATATCAATATACCGCCCAGTAGGGAAGGTGACCCCCTCAACCTTTAGTTTGGCCTTTACCGCCTCTTTCAATACGACTCCCACCGGAATATCGCCCTGAGCATCGATTCTTCGATTTCCGACCACCCCCGTTCTTCCCCCATTTTTCACCTGGCGCAAAAACTGATGCAAAAAATTTGTGAACACCGGTGTCCATACGGCGCACAACCAAGCATATTGTAGCCGTGTCGCTCTTGGCTTTAAGTGTATCGCTCGAACCCGACTGGCCGCATCGATATCAATCATGTCCATAACCTTGGCATCATGAGCCGGAAACAGCGCCAACACGACATCACTCTCAGAGCAATCTAATCGATTCAGTAGTTTAACAAAAACATCGTTCGGACGAAAAATAATATCTGGAAAACCAAACGCGACGGTGCTGTCCTTCACGAATGGATATGCCCGATCAATCGTATCAGGCGGACCACTCGAACCTTCAGTCACAACATAGGCAAGATTCATCCCTACCATTGCCCCGCTTTCCCAGTAAGCTGGTATATCCCACTTTCCTTGCCGAATGACGATATAGCCATTCCGAATCTCCGCTTTTTGCAGACATTCAAGCAGATAATGACTAACCACCCTGAGGCGAGCTCCTCGCAAACCTGCCATGGCCTTCATGCCGACAGGAAGGAGTTCCTTGCTGCAGGGAAGCGGAGCCAGACGAAGAGATCTACCAGCTGCTGGAAGTACCGCCACCACGTCTTTTCGCCGATTGATCTCATCCCTCATCTGATCATCTGCAATCAAGCTTCACAGCCGACACGCGTTGTGCCCCACTCGTATGTTAATATGTGAGCAGACCAACATAGACAGTTTTATCATCCATAGGGTGACACAAGATCGCCAGCCTTTCAATAATCCCCATGGTAGTTCCAGTGCACTCTTCATTTGCCCGAGCAGTGCCTTTCCTGTCTGCACTTCATCAAGCCTCGCCACACGAAAGTCTATGCTGAACCAATTTTTCTTAAAAGTTTCAGGCCTACTCAGAGGCATCCGGGCAGCCGAAAATAAAATGATACCTCCCGCCAGTCGGATGAGGCGAATCAGGGGATCGAATACGCGATTCAGCCGGCTTCAGTAGCAGCCTAGAATCTTCTATAAGGAACCGAACGACCTGTGTGCCACGATTTTGCTGATTCCACACAGCAATCATACCCCCCTCGAACTATTCTTCACCGAAATGTTCCAATACTGCGGGTGGGAGGCCATGACATTGTTCAACTGAATATCATAAATCGGGATCCAGCAATTGACCTGACAGGGAGGATTGGCACATCAAAATATGTCCTCTCAAGATCACTGCCCATCTCGTCAAAAATGTCACGCATGAGCATTTTTGATTCGGAATGATGGATGAAATTTGGCTTCAGCTTCCCGAGGAGATTGGCGTACTGTTCAACGGTGAGCTGTCGTTGAGCGGTCTCCGGATCACAAGGGGCAAAGACGTCCTTGGTCATACTTCCTCGAAAACTCGATAAACGCAAGCGTACTCTTCCTCGGAGAATAGACGAGCAGCTGCCCTTGTTATAACCATAACTCTTCGCGGCGTCGTTCGTCCGAAAATGGAGGGTCATAATACACAGTGTTCATGATCGCTTCTCCATTAAGTGTTTCCCGGCCTCAACCATTACTTCAATAGATCAACCTCTAAGAGCGCTTCAGCTGCGGACTGAATCTTGCTGAACGGAAGATCGGCGCGTTCCGCGATATCAAATAGTGTATGGCGTCCATCGGACGCGTTCAAAACCCAGAAGAGAGCCAATTCAGTCCATTGTTTTTCTTGTTGACCAGCAACAGCACGATACAGCCCTCGTCGGCCTAACTGGGGCTCGCATTTTGGATTTTGATTGAGATACGTTCGATTTCCTTCCAGAAGATCGAACACCTCGAGACATCTGGCATACGACCGTGCAAGGGAGTCCGGCTTCACAAAGTCGAGATCATCGGCAGAGGAGTGATACTCCGGATATTGGCCGTGTGGGGTCCGCATGAAACATCCGACAGGCAGATCAAACCCAGGAGAACAATACTGCCGNNTCCCCGCATCGCCTACCCCGGTCAAGACGAGCCCGTGCTTAATGCGAGACACCGTCTGTTCATTCTGAGCCAACCAGGTAATCGACCCAATGGTTCCTGGAATGAAGAGAAAACGGTATGAATATCGTCTTGGGCGCGAAGCCATCGTTTCCGCCAGCTTCACGGCCAGCGTAATACCCGACAAATTATCGTTACATATCGCAGGATGGCATACATGACATGAGATGAGGACCTCATCCGAAGTTTCACCTGGTAAATAGGCCTCGCCATAGGTGAGTGAACCGGCTTGGAGACTCGAATCGATGACAACCTCATAGTCGTCATTGGCCAGTTGTTCGAGATCTGCGTGTCGAAGGCAAAATCCCCAGTTCTCCTTGTAATAGGATGTCCGGTAGGGAATCCACTCAGGATGGTCAGGCAGGGTGAATAAATGGGGTCTAAGGTCCACCAATGGCATCTTCTTCCTGACGGGCGAACTGTAGCTCATCAGATGCAAATTGTGCGCGTTGAAATCGATGACTCGCTTCCCCTCACGGCTCATGACGTAGGCATCGGCTACGTTCCACTCCAACGGAACCGTCCAATCAAATACTTTGGTTCCGCTAGGAACCTCATAGATTTCAAGCGAAATACGCTTCTGGATCGCTCGAAGAGTTTCCCTGACCCCCTCACCGGTAATACTCCGGCATATCGGATAAAGCTCCGCCATGAAGTTATGCATCTCTTTGCCTAGCGCATCACCTCTCGATGCTTTATTAGGGTCAGCAAC
>CXWL01110178.1_pt1 | contig 47601 bp, 40 predicted proteins | sample 590931 | NCBI WGS metagenome assembly CXWL01 (sample SAMEA3498368, study PRJEB10139) | groundwater metagenome | biome: water well; material: biofilm material | place: Germany | collected 2015-04-27 | reverse complement strand
CCATTGCACCTTGCGCAAGTTCACCACTTTTGCACTGAACCGGGCGCCCGCCACTTCGTAGATCAGCGTATCGCCCAGATGTATGCCGAGGTGGCCGGCAATCCCCTCCTCGACCGACAACTGCCCCCGATCACCATCTTTCCGCCCTCTGGCCTGCCACCATGTACCCTGCACCATCTCATTGCCTGCGGGCAGGCTGCCCGACCAGGATAAATTGAACTCGCGCTCCACCAGTTCGCGCGCACGCGGCTCCGCATAGTCGTCGCCGCTGACCATATGCTGGTTGATAGCAATCAGGCGCCCGCGCACCATGGGAAATAATTCGGGTGCCGGCAATTGCTGCCGCACGAAAAAATCCTGTAGCGCCGTGCGTTGGTCGGGTTGGATATTGACGATGAAGCGGTTTGGCGCATCCGGCGGCAGGCGCGTCCGCCAGCTCTCCAACAGGTCGGCACGCACGAAAGTAAGCAACAGCAAAGCCATGCCGCCCAGGCCGAGCGCGACAATCTGCACAGCATTGCTGCGCCCATGCCGCGCCAGATTGGAAAGCGCATGACTACCCACCTTGGCCAAGGCGCGCACCATGAACCACGCCAGCAAACCGAACAGCAAAGCGCCGGCCAACAGGCCAAGCAGCACGGTCAAACCCAGTTTGAGCGAGCCCGCCTGCCACAGGAACAGCCCGCACAACACAACCGCGCCGGAAGCGTACAACATGCCGGTGCGCGCTTCCGGCGCACCCAGTTCGCGGCGGATGACGCGCAGCGGGGAAACGCTTTTCAACTGCCACAGCGGCAGGAAAGCGAACCCCAGCAGCAGCGCCATGCCGCTGGCGGCGGCCTGCCATAGCGGCACCCAGCCGGGTGGCGGCAAGGCGGATTCGCGCATGGACTCGATGGATTGCACCAGCAGCGCCTGCGACGCATAGCCGAGCAGGCAGCCCAGCAGCGCGGCGCAAGCGCCGAGCAGCAGGAATTGATACAGGAAAATGCGCAACACCTGCGCCTGCGCCGCCCCCAGGCAGCGCATCATGGCGCAGGCATCCAGATGGCGCGTGATGAAGTGCCGCGCGGCCAGCGCCAGCGCAACGCCCGCCAGCACCACCGCAGTGAGCGCCGCCAGGCCGAGAAAATGCTCTGCGCGCTCCAGCGAGTTGCGGACTTCCGGACGCGCGTCGCGCACATCCTCCAGCTTCTCGCCCAACCCCAGCCGCTGTTGCAGCCCCCCTTCTTGTAACCAAGCGCGCAAACCGGCCACCTGCCTCGCATCGCCTGCCGCCAGCAAACGGTAGCTGATGCGGCTGCCTTCCTGCACCAGCCCGCTGGCGGGCAAGTCCGCCGCATTCAACAGCACGCGCGGCGCAAAACTGAAGAAGCCGACGGACTGATCCACATCGCGCACCACCTGCGCAACCAGGCGCAAGCGCAACGCACCGATGCCCACCTCGTCGCCCAGATGCAACCCCATGCGCCGCATCAGGCGCGTATCCGCCCAAAACGTGCCGCGCGCGGGAATAGAACCAACACTCTCCTCCCCCGCTCGCGGGGGAGGAACTGGGAGAGAGGGTGGCTTTCCACTGCCGTCATCAATCAGTATGTTGCCGCGCAGCGGGTAGCCCTCTTCCACCGCCTGAATTTCCGCCAGCAAATTTTGCTGTGCCGCCGTCACCATGCTGAGAAAGGTCGCCGTCTCCACCACATGCAAGCCGCGTTGCAATGCGGCAGCGCGATACGCGGGCGGCAAGGGGCGCGTCGAGGTGAGGCGCAAGTCCGCGCCTATCAGGCTGGTGGCTTCCTGTTGCAGCGCTGTCCTTACGCGATCCGCAAACAGCCCGACAGTAGCGATGCTGCCCACCGCCAGCACCAGCGCGATCAGCAGCACGCGCCATTCCCCGGCGCGCCAGTCGCGGCGCAGCAAATTGAGAGAGAGGCGGAGGAGATTCATTTGCTATTCGCAGGAAAGTAAAATCACCCCCGGCATAGCCGGGGGTTTACCTCATCGGATTATAGCCCCTGATTACTCAAGAACGGGCTCGCGAATCCATCATGCGTACCTCTTGAACCAAGAAAAAATGCTAGCAGCCTGTCGGATCTGAAGAATCGAAGCGAAAACTCGGCTGGGCGAGGGCAGATTTTGTCGATTTTGCAGGTCAATAGTTATTCTATTGACCAAAAANNGTCGTTCTATTGACCAAAAAAGCGGCGAAATATGCACCGGCCAGGCGGATTTGCAGCCGATTTCCTTTAAGTCCGACAGGCTGCTAGTATCTACACGCTTTTCCAGGTTAAAAAGAAGGGATGGGTTAAATGCATGAATTCCTGATCGAGCTTATCGCCTATGTCATCCCTCCCACCGAACTGCTCGGCGCTGCCGTGGTGCTGTGGGGCTGCTTGCAGGGGCTCGTCATGCTGATGCAGCGCGCCTGGCAAAGCCTGAACCGGCAACCCCTGCACGGTGAGTTGTGCGACATCCGTATCGCCATCGGCGAGAAAATGGCGCTGGGGCTGGATTTTTTTCTTGCCGGCGACATCATCCAGACCATCGTGATACCCAGCAAGGAAACGCTGATGATATTGGGCGGTATCGTGGTGATCCGCACCGTGATGGCCTATTTCCTGGCCAAGGAAATCGAGAAAAGCGCAGCGGCTGATTCACATGGAAGGTGACGCGGCAACCCTGCCTGTTTACCCCGCAACCGGCGCTCCGGACTGCGCCCAAGCCGTGATCCCGCCCTGCAAGTTATACGCCTCGGCAAACCCCTGCGCCGCCGCGAAAGCCGCAGCCTGCGCGGAACGCCCGCCCGTCTGGCAATAGAATACGGTCGGTATTTCTGTATCCATCTCAGGCAAGCGCAGCGGCAGCAAGTGCAGCGGCAATTTTTCCGCGCCGCTGATATGGCCGCGCGCCACCTCCGCGCCGGTGCGCACATCCACCAGGCGGACGATGCCTGATGCCAGCATCGCCTGCAATTCAGTTACGGTAATATTTTTATACCCACTCATGTCCCGCCCCAAAAAAACTATTTTTCCTCTTCGTGATCGTTCAACAAATGCGAAATGCGCGTGTTTGCCACCGCCAGGCGCTTCACCAGCATGCGCAGGAAAGCCTCGCTGAACTGGTAACGGCAACCGGTTGATGCCTGCTCCAGCACATTCGGTTTGATTTCGATCAGAGTCGCGTCATCCTTGGCCATCACGTCCGTGGTGCGCAGAAAATCGCGTTCCGAAAGATGCGCCATTTCGCCAAAACAATCCCCCTTGCGCAGCAAGCTCAACAGCCGCCCCTGCTTGAGCACCTTGACCGTGCCGCTCGCCAGGATGAAAAATTCCTGGCCCACCTCGCCCTCGCTGATGATACGCTCATCCTTGCGCACCTTGCGCCACTCGCTGATGCGCAACACCTCCCACAACTCGACATCGCTGAAATTCCTGAAAAACTCCAGCTCACGCAGCGTATCGAATTTTTCCGTAACAAAAATCTCTGTTTGCGGCGCTACATTGTGGCTAAAAAAAGTCACCAGGTCGCGGGAGAACTCATCCCATGTCTGATAACGATGTTTCAGGTCTTTGCACATCGCACGCATTACGATGGCATCCAGCGCCGGTGATATTTCCGGGCGGAAGGTGCTGGCAGGCTGCGGCTCCATGTTCATGATCTGGTAAATCATGCTGTAATTGTTGCTCGCATCAAACGGCAGCTTGCCGGTCAAAAGCTTGTACATGGACACGCCGAGCGAATAAATATCCGTCTGGTGGGTCAGCGTTTGCTCCATGATTTGCTCCGGCGACATATAGGCGGGCGATCCCACGCCGCTCACCTGCGTGGTCTGGTGGCTTTCGATGACCGCCGCGCCGAAGTCGGAAATCTTGATATCGTTCTCACCATGCGACAAAATATTGGCAGGCTTGATGTCGCGGTGGATGACACCCTGATATTGCGCATATTCCAGCGCCTTGCAGCATTTGTAGATGATCTCCGCGACCGTGCTCAACGGCAACAAGTGATCCACCTCGGCAAAGCGCTCAAGGGTTTCGCCCTCCACATACTCCATCACCATGTAATTCACCGCGCCATCCACCACGGCATCGAAAACTTTAACAATATGCGGATGAGATAATTTGCCGGCCAATGATGCCTCGGTAAGAAACAGTTTCCGGTATGCCTTGGTGCGGGTGCTGTCGCGCAAGGCTTCCATATTGAACAGCTTGATTGCGACCTGCTGATTGCTGAACGGATCAAGCCCCAGGTACACCGTGCTGGTCGCGCCGCTGCCCAGCTCCCTGATGATTTCGTACTTGCCGATCTTGTCCATTAGCTTTTTGATGACTCGCTGAATAGTAAATATTTTGCGGGTTTGGCTTCCCCTTGTCCAGACGCGGGCCGATGCTTGGGAACCACCGCGCAAAGCAGTTATCATACAGGCCATGAAGAATTTGATGTTCATTGCGCTGTTGATGTCGCCGTTGCCGTGCCGCGCGGAAGGGCTGCCCGACCTGGGCGATGTTTCGCAGGCGGCGATTTCGCCGCAACAGGAACGCCAGATCGGCAAACAGAGCATGTTCGATATCCGCGCCGACAGGAGCTATCTGGACGATGCGGAAATCGGCGACTACCTCAATCAGCTCGGCTATCAACTGGTCGCCAACAGCAGCGAGCCGGGGCAGGAGTTCGAGTTCTTCGCCCTCAACAACAGCGCCATCAATGCGTTCGCGTTGCCCGGCGGCTTCATCGGGGTGAATACCGGCCTGATGCTCACCGCGCAAAGCGAATCCGAGCTGGCCTCGGTGCTGAGCCACGAAATCGCCCACGTAACGCAGCACCATCTGGCACGCATGGTGGCCGGGCAGAAAATAGACACGCTGGCCTCCATGGCCGCCATCGCGGTGGCCATCCTGGCTGCGCGCAGCAATCCGGAAGCATCGCAGGCGGCCATTGTCGGGGCGCAGGCAGGCGCCATCCAGCGGCAACTGAACTTCACCCGCGAACATGAGCAGGAAGCGGATCGTCTCGGCCTGGATACGCTGCAAAAATCCGGCTTCGACACGCACGCCATGCCCGCCTTCCTGGAGCGCCTGCAAAAAGCCACGCGCCTGCTGGAAGGAAATGCGCCCACCTACCTGCGCACCCACCCGGTCACCAGCGAACGCGCCGCCGATATCGCCAGCCGCCTGCAGCAAACACCGTACCACCTGCTCGCCGACAGCCTCAACTTTCATCTGGTGCGCGCCAAGCTCCAGGCCATGCAGAAAATCCCGCAGGAGGCCGTGGCCTTCTTCAACGAAGCGCTGGGTGCGCAGAAGTATGGCAACCAGACCGCGCAACGCTATGGCCTGGTGCTGGCCCTGTTGCGCAACAACCAGCCCGCACGGGCCGCACGGGAATTCGCCCCCTTGCAAGGGCAAGTGACACGGAACCCGATGATCGCGACACTGGCTGGGCAGATCAGGCGCGCGGACAGCAATGACAAGGGCATCATCGGGTTTTACCGCACCGCCGCGCAGAACTTTCCGCAACACCGCGCCCTCACTTACGACTATGCCGAGTTGCTGATACAAACCCGGCAACATGAAGCCGCGCTCAAGCTGCTCAAGGAGCAAACCATCGGCCACCCGAACGACCCGCGCCTGCATGAATTGCAGGCGCGCGTCTACTCTGCGCTGGGCAAGCGGCAGGATGAACATCACGCGCTCGCTTATGCCTACGCCCTGCACGGCAATCTGCATGGTGCAATTGAACAACTGGAACTGGCAAAACAGGCCGGCGGCAGCTTTTACCAACTCTCCACGATAGAGAGCGACCTGCGCGAAATGCGCGAACTGGCAGGCGCGCGCAAGAAATAGGGGATTGCTATTCCCCCCCGATCGCTTCCAGCTTGTCACACGCAATACGGCGACCCGCCTCGCAGACTACCGTCAGGTCAGCGCGCGCAGATTCCCTGTTCCCCATCATCATGTATGCCAGCCCCCTGCCATAGAGGGCATGTTCATAATCTCCCCCTAACTCCAATACCTTGTCAAAGATTGAAACGGCAACCGGGTAATTTCCATTCTGCAAATAAGCCGCGCCCACCCCCATGTAGATCAGCTTGTGTTCGACCTGCGGTGCCAGTGTCAAGGCCAACTGGTAATCCCGGAGCGCCTGCCGTGGTTTAAGATATTTGGCACGGTTGATGTAAATCCGCCAGACCCCCGGTAGGTCGTGTTTTTGTCCAACCAGTTTGGCCGCATCGTGCCACAGCAGCAACGGGTCTGAAAAAGTGGTCAGGCGGTTTATGCTGCCCATGGCAAAGGCGAGGATCATGAGCAACATGGCGGGCATTGCAATGCCCATCTTGAATCTGCCCAGCAACAGCGGCAAGGCGATAAAAACCCCCGCCATCCAGAGATAGCCTCGGTACAGCACAAACGATTCCTGTATCCTGACCGTGGAAAATTCGGTCAAGAACAGCAGCCACGGAAACAGCATGGCAAAACCCACCACACCCGTCGCCCCGCGCCGGAACAGCAGCCAGGTTGCGGCCATGCCATAGCCGACAAAAGCCAACGCCGACAACCCGAAGACCGAAAAAAAACCGGTGGCAAAAGGCTCGCGCATATCCACCGACATCCAGGCCGGGTTGGGCAACAACCATAACCCGGCGTATTTGAAAAATAAGGCACACTGCGTCAGGACGCTGAGCGGGTAGGCGTGCTCGACTTCAATTTTTTCCAGCATTCCTTGCGCATTGAGCTCGTACACGCTCCCCAGAATACCCAACTTCTGGAACACCACAAACAATGCGATTGACAGGCAAGCCAGATAAATCCAGCGCAGCCGCCAGAACAAGCTTGCCGATACCCCGGATAACAACACCGTCAGTGCCAGCATGACGGCAGGCAGCATGATGGCATGCTCTTTCGACAGCACGGCCAGCCCGTAACAAAGGACGCTGGCCCACAACCAGCCACTGCGGTTACCTGTCAGCCCGCGCATATAGGCCAGCAATGCCAATAAACTGAACAGGGTGGCCATGACTATGGTGCGCTGAATCAGATAGCCCGCGCCATAGACCGCCACCGGATGCAACACGAACAAACTCGCCGAACCGAAGGCCAGCCATTGCGCCTCTTTCTCGCCGCACCCCAAAACAGGTATCTGCCGATACAATTGCTGCAACAGAAAAAACAATGTGATGCCGACACCGGCATGCAACAAGAGCGCCTCCAACCGCAGCCAGGGTAGATTCCCGTCCACCGCAGCCACCGTCCACGCCATGGTCGCATACGGTAGCCAGCGTATCTGCAAAGGGGAAAATGCACCTAACTTGTTGACGTCATCCGACCCGGGAATGAACAAATTCGTGTCGTCAAATACGAGCGGGTTAAACAAAAACGGCCCATATATCGCCGCAACGAGGGCTACCAGCAATACGGCAAAAACCCAATTTTCAGTGATGGTTTTTTTCATGGGTATTCTGGCTGACGCGCATAAAAAAACCCGGCAAGCAGCTTGCCGGGTTTTAAGCAACGGTAAAACTTAAGGCTTTACATAACCAACAGCTACGCACTCGCCAGCAGTAGTACCGTACGCCCAATCCACACGATTAGCAACTGAGTTATAGGTTGGGGTCAAGACGCACTGCTCGCTAGCCGCAATACCCTTATAGACCCTCGGTATGGCAGTGATAACACCGTCAACCACCGCAACCGAAGCCAAGGCACCCGTCGTATTGCCGCTAACCGCAGGCGGAATACCGCTCACAGCAACTGTACTAGAAGTACAATTGGTAGGACTGTTGAGATTATCCGTCATGCACTCCTCAACGCCCAGCTTGAACGGTGTCATCGCCGAGGTCACTTCGGTGTAAGCCGCCTTCTTGATATAGCTCTGGTAAGCGGGAATCGCCACTGCCGCCAGGATGCCGATGATCGCGACCACGATCATCAATTCGATCAGGGTAAAGCCTTTTTGTGCTTGTTTCATGATGAAGCTCCTTTTAGGGGTTGAACATTACACACGGGGTGTGCGGATGTTAAGAAGCAGGATTCGTGCCACGCCAGCCATCACCGCCAGAGCCCAATGATTTCGCGGGTTGACGTGATGCGCCCGCTTTGCAACCTGGCAATATCTGCCCTTTACTGTCACCCGAGTGACAATTTTTATCACCCCCAATACCCTGCCCGAGTAACCTGACGCGAGTATCTACCGCGCTACATTCCCCACTTCAGCCAAACCCGCAACTGCCGGAAGGATTCCGCATCCAGCCTGTCCGGCAGGATGATCACGTTGCGCGCAAGACGCGCACCTTGCGGCAACACGTTCAAAACGGTGATGAAGGGCGTGACCATGCTGCCATGCAGCACCCGCCCGGCCAACTGTGCGCCGCCGCGCGTAGCGAGCAGCACGCTGTCACCTTCCAGCGTCAAAACGATGACGGCATCCGGGGCGGATAGCCAGGCATCGCGCCGCAAGTGATATGCCAGGCTGAACAATACAAGCAAGGCCAGCGCCGCTTTGGGCCAGGCCGGCAGGGCCAGCGGAAGCAGCGACGCAAGCGCAATGCCATGCGCAGCGGCCAGAATGGCCGCGAGGTAATGCGAGGGTTGGAGAATGAATTGCCGCTGCATACCGATCAAAAGAAAGGTTGCCGCCAGATCAAAAAATGAAAACCAGCACCAGTCCGACCAGCACCACCGCGACTATCACCATCAACAGCACGTTGCTGTTTTTGCCCGGAAGTTCATCCGCCTTGCCCTGGCTCACCTGAACAGGGATGGTGCGCGGCGTAAAGATTGGCGTCGCCGCCTTGGGTTTTGCGGGCGCAGGAGCGCCAAGATTGATGTCATCCTCGGTCGGGCGCACCATCTTGAAAGTCTTGGAAAACTCCTCGACCTCTTCCTGCGTATTGGTCATCGCGGCCAGGCGCATCGTGGCTCCAGAGGAATCGAACGATGGGGACAAACCCATGGTCGCCACCGGCTTTGGCTCATCTTCGCCGACATTTATCCGAACTGGCGCAGGAATGGCATCCGGCAGTCTGGTGCTTGGCGCGGGCTGCGGTTTGGCCGCCTCAACCGGCGCATTGGAGCGCGGTAGCGTATCGCGGCAAGCGCGCAAATCATTGGCAAATTCCTTGGCATTCTGGTAGCGGTCATCCAGCACTTTTGCCAACGCCTTGGCGACAATAAAATTAAGCATGCCCGGCACCGCCGGATTCAAGGTGCTGGGAGGCGGCGGCATGACATTCAGGGTCTGGTACATGATGGCGTTGATGTTCTCGCCGACAAAAGGGGGCTGGCCGGTGAGCATTTCATACAGCATCACGCCGAGCGAGAAAATATCCGAGCGCTGGTCTATCGGCTTGCCCGTCACCTGTTCCGGCGACATATACTTGGGCGAGCCCAGCACCATGCCGGTTTGCGTGCGCACCGCGGCGCTGGTCATGCGCGCGATACCGAAATCGGTGATCTTCACATGCCCGTCGCGCACCACCATGATATTGGAGGGCTTCACGTCGCGATGCACGATATCGTGCTCGTGCGCATAAGCCAGGCCCAGCGCCACCTGCATCACGATGTCGAGCACCCGATCAACCGGCAGGCGCTTCCCGTCGTTGAGGATGTCGCGCAACTCGCGCCCTTGCAGGAATTCCATGGCGATGTAGGCGATGTCCCCGCTCTTGCCCACATCATAGACGGTGACGATATTGGGGTGGCTCAAACGGCCTGCCGCCTTGGCTTCCTGGTAAAAACGCCCCTCGTATTCTTCTTTTTCTTCCTCGGCCAGATCCAGATTGATGGTCTTGATCGCGACGATACGGTCAATCAGCGGGTCTTTCGCCTTATAGACGGTGCCCATCGCCCCCTGGCCAAGCTCGTCTATTATTTCGTATCGTCCCAGCAGGCTGATCATGACCGTTACCAACGAATGGGTTATTTGGTGGACTTATCTTTCACGCTACGAAATACCGGGCCCCATATCGGGTGCCCCGCCTCCGCAGGCTTCAGATCGAAACTCGGATCAATCTCCATCGCCTTTTTAAACTCGTCGCGGCACTGCTTCTCGCGCCCGGAAACGCAATCGATGAACGCCAGATATTTATACGCCACCGTCTGGTCTCCCTTGCCGGTCAGACCCATATTGAGCGCGCCCTGCAACGCAACCTGAGAGGATTTGTAATCGCCCTCTTCATAACTTTTTATACCGCTGGCAAGTTTCTGTTCCGCGGGGTTGGACTGGAAAGGATTGGCCTTAAACAACCCGCCATCCGCTTTCATTGTTTCACACGCGCCCAACAAAAATACAGCCGATGCGGCAACCAGCATCACGCGAACTCTCAGCATCCCGAACTCCCGGCCAGTCAATTGGCGAATTTGTGCATGATCTTAATTCTCTCGTTCGCCTTGACCTCTATCCTATGCGTATAAACAGGAAAGGTCGTGTTGCGGATTTCGACCTCGTGTTTTCCGGGCGTCACCTGCAATTCTGCCAAAGGCGGACTGACGCCTTGCATTCTACCATCCAGATATATTTCTCCCCAAGGGGTGACTGCTATATCTACCAGCGCCACGGCACCCGATTCGATCGCGGTGGTTTCCTCCAGCGTGCGGGTAGTGGAAATCTGCTTGCCGGCGGGCGCCTGTTTGGATGTTTCCTGCGAGGATCGCGGGGCTTTCGGTTTCTTCTCCGCTGCCGGGGTGGCAATGGCTTGCTTTTCCGCTACGGGCGCAATAACCGGTTTTTTCTCCTCGGCGGGTTCGGCGCCCGGTTTCTTTTCCGCGATGGGCTCAACTATTTTGGGTGATTCTGCGGCAACCTCGGAAACAGCTTGCGCCACGACAGGCTTATCCGGCGCTTCCGCCACTTGCGGCAACGGCGCGGGCGGGCGATGCATAGCCTTGGACAGCACAGCGACCAGCAGCACCAGCGCGCCGGCGAGCACGCCCACATATAGCGCGCGTTGCCGGATGGAAGCATTCTGGAAGGCGCTACGCGCAGCCTGCCAGTAGCCCTTATCGCCCGGTTTGCCCGCAGCCAGCTTCTGCGTTGCGGAAAATTCGCCCGGATAACCGATAGCATAAATCTCATGCTCGCGCACATGCTTGTCGGTACGCGAACCCTGGTAGTGGAACATCCCCGCGTATTCATGCGACAGGCGCGATACCGCATCAAAGTATGAACGCGAAACCAGAATCTGGCCGGGGTCTGAAAACCCCATGACGCGCTGCGCCACATTGATACCATCACCCACAATGTTGGGCTGGCCATTGATGTCCCTGACCAGGCGAACGGGGCCCAGGTTAATGCCCATGCGCACCAATAGCGGAGGGGTCATCCGCAGCCCCTCCCCAAAAAATCTCTCGCGCAGGAACAACGCCACCTTGAGCGCATCCCCGACATCCCCCAGAAAGCTGATCGCCGCCCCATCGCCGGTATCCAGAATGATGCGGTCATTGAGGGGCACATCGCGGATAGCCGCGCTCAGAAAAGCATTGAAGCCATCTTTCAGGGAAATCTGCTCGGCAACGGGCTTCCTGGAATATTCCACAATATCCAGGAACAATACACTGCACATGATGGTTTTATTGCCCAGATCTTCCATTCGATACTTATCCGATGTGTTTTTCCATGAGCATTGTAGCGATATTAGCCTGTCTTTACTTGTCCTGCGCGAACTTCAGCGGGAACAGGGAGCGGCTAATCCGGGCCAGTAGTACGTTCCGTTAAAATGGTACAAATAAACCGTTCGGCCTGAGCTTGTCGAAGGCCAGCATTGGCGCGGGGCTAGCGGTTCGACAAGCTCACCGCGAACGGTAACGGTTTTGCTAGCAGCCTGTCTGACTTAAAGGAAATCGGCTACAAACCCGCCTGGCCGGTGCATATTTCGCCGCTTTTTTGGTCAATAGAACGACTATTGACCTGCAAAACCGTCAAAATCTGCCCTCGCCCAGCCGAATTTTCGCTTCGATTCTTCAAGTCAGACAGGCTGCTAGAACGATTTACTGGTTTTACGGCGTGGCGCACCCCGTGATGCGCCAGCCTTGCCGCGCGGCGCGGCGCCGGAAACAATTTCCCGCCTGCCTTTGTGCTCCGCCCCGGCTTTATCCACATCCTCTCCAGCTTGCCCGCGCCCAAATCGCGGAGAAGCAACCTGGCGTGAAACGGGCTGCTGCGCAACAGTCGGTGTATCCATGCCTGCCCAATCGAGTACCGCAGCCACTTCTCCCGGCCCAAGCTCAGCCTGTATGCCGCGCTTCAGGCGCGGCGGCAGGTTGATGATGCCGAAACGCACGCGCATCAGGCGGCTCACCGTCAGCCCCAGCGCCTCGAAGGTGCGGCGCACGACGCGGTTGCGCCCTTCCTTCAGGACTAACCGATACCAGTGGTTGTAACCCTCGCCGCCTTCATCTACAAGCTTTTCGAATTTCACCGGCCCGTCTTCCAAAGTAATGCCTTCCTTCAGCATCTGCCGCATCTGTTCTTCCGTCATGCTGCCCTGCACGCGCACCGCATATTCGCGCTCCACCTCGAAACGCGGATGCATCAGACGGTTGGCCAGGTCGCCCGAAGTGGTGAAAATCAACAGCCCGCTGGTGTTGAAATCGAGCCGCCCGATGGCGATCCATTTCTGCCCGCGCACCTTGGGCAATTTGTCGAACACGCTGGCGCGTTTCTCCGGGTCGTCGCGGCTGACGATCTCGCCTTCCTGCTTATGGTACAGCAGCACGCGCGGCAGGCTCTCGCCCGGCGCCTTGACGTGGACAACGCGTTTGTCGGCGCGCACCACATCGCCCTCCGCCACGCGCATCCCCAGCGCCGCCACCTCGCCATTCACCGTGACACGCCCGGCGGTAATCCACTCTTCCATCTCGCGCCGCGAGCCCAGCCCTGCCTGCGCCAGCACTTTTTGCAGCCGCTCACCCTGTTGTTCAGCCATATCGAAAACCTCTAATCTCTAATCAGCCACGGATGAACACGGATGCACACTGATAAAGCCAATTTCCCCCATCCCTCGATTTTGGTGCTTTTTATCTGTGTTTATCCGTGTTAATCCGTGGCTAAAATGTCTTTCCATAGTCATTCCCTGACCTCCCTCCGCTCCAGCACGGCCTGCGCCAGTGTGCCGCTATCTATATGCTCCAGTTCGCCGCCCACCGGCAACCCGCGTGCGATGCGCGACACCTTGATGCCCTGCGCGCACAGCAGCGTGGCAATATAGTGCGCGGTAGCTTCCCCCTCCACAGTGAAATTGGTGGCGAGAACCACCTCGCATGGCTGTTCCTGCGCGCGTCTTACCAACCCATCCAGATGCAATTCGCGCGCGCCGATACCGTCCAGCGGGGACAGCCTGCCCATCAGCACAAAATACATGCCGCGATAACACTGCGCCTGCTCCATCATCAGCAAATCTGCGGGCATCTCCACAACGCACAGCAGGCGCGGGTCGCGCCGTGATGAGCGGCACAATGCGCACACTTCTTCTTCGGAAAAATTATTGCACTTGGCGCAATGCCGGATATTTTCCACCGCATGGCCCAGTGCCTGCGCCAGCCTCAATGCGCCCGTTTTGTCGCGCTGTAACAGGTGGTAAGCCATGCGCTGCGCGGATTTCGGGCCGACGCCCGGCAGGCAGCGCAACGCTTCCATCAGCGCTTCCAGGCTGGATGGGGTATTCATTGATGTCTTGGAAGAATCATTAGCCACGGACTAACACCGATACACACAGATAAAAACCGGGATGCAAGCTGCCCAGCCGTTCTCTGGTGTTTTAATCCGTGTCTATCCGTGTTCATCCGTGGCTAATAGCTTTTTACCCTCAGAACGGCAAGCTCATGCCGGGCGGCAAATTCATGCCCGCCGTAAAGCCGCTCATCCTTTGCTGCGTCACCGTGGCGGCCCGCTTCACCGCATCGTTCACGGCCGCCACGATCAAATCTTCCAGCATCTCCTTGTCATCGGACAGCAGGCTATCGTCCAGCGAGATGCGGCGCACCTCGTGCGCGCAGGTCATGGTCACCTTCACCAGGCCGCTTCCGGCCTGCCCTTCCACTTCGACTGTCGCCAGCTCTGCCTGCGCCTTCTTCATGTTCGCCTGCATCTGCTGCGCCTGTTTCATCAGCCCGCCCAATCCGCCTTTCATCATCTTGCGCTCTCCTGCTGTATCGGTTTAATGGAATCTTCAATAAGCTGCGCGCCCAGTTGCACCTGCGCCTCGCGCACGAACGGATCCTGCATGATTGCCGTCGTCGCCTGCTGCTGGCGCGCCTGCTTCTCCTGCTGTTCGACGGCGGCAGGCGTGGCCGCGCTATCCGCCCCCACCGCCACCACCAGCTTCACCGGCTGGGCGAAATAATCGCCGAGCGCCGCCTGCAATTTGTCATGCGCGATTTTATTGGCCTGCAAATGCTTGTGCTGCGGCGCCAGGTTCAGCGCCAGCCGTCCCCCGGCAAAACTTTCCAGTGTGCAGTTTCTAGCCAGTTCCTTCGCCATTCCCTGCACATTCAACTGCGCCAGCAGCACGCCCCAATCGAGCGGCCCGGAAGATGCCGGATTGGCTGGCTGTGCAACGGCCTGCGCCGGTTTTGGCTGCACCGCAACCGGCGGCGATGCACCGGCACGGGATGCTGGCTGCCCTGCCGGCAATGCAGGCGTTGCCCGCCCGCCCGCAACCCCCGCACTTGCCGGCGCAAAGGCCAGCATACGCAACAACGTCATGGTGAAGCCGGCATATTCATCCGGCGCGAGATCAATCTCGTTGCGCCCGTGGATGGCAATCTGGTAAAACAACTGCACGTCTTCGGCACTGAAATGTTGCGCCAGTTCCAGCAGGCGCACGCGCTCCGGCTCATCTTCCGCAATGGCCTGCGGCACGGTCTGCGCCAGCGCGATGCGGTGCAACAGGGTCGCCATATCCTGCAAGGCGGCATCAAATGCCATGCTGCGGCCCATCATGTCATCTGCAATGCGCAGCATCCCCGCGCCATCTTGCGCCAGCAGTGCCTGAAGCAAATCATACAGGTAACCCCGGTCTATCGCGCCCAACATATCGCGCACCGTCGCCTCGTCCACCCGCGAATCGGAATAGGCTATAGCCTGATCCAGCAGGCTCAGCGCGTCGCGCATACTGCCCTGCGCCGCACGCGCCAGCAGCGTCAGCGCGCCCGCCTCAAAAGAAATACTTTCCTGTTCCAGCACATACTGCAAGCGGGTGAGGATCAATGCGGGCGGCAACTGCTTCAGATTGAACTGCAAACAGCGCGACAGCACCGTGACCGGAATTTTCTCCGGATCGGTGGTGGCGAGAATAAACTTGATGTGCGCGGGCGGCTCTTCCAGCGTCTTCAGCATGGCGTTGAACGCCGACTTCGACAGCATATGCACTTCGTCTATGATGTACACCTTGAAGCGCCCGCTGGTCGGCGCATACAGTGCGCTTTCCAGCAGCTCGCGCATGTTGTCCACCTGCGTATTGGATGCCGCATCCAGCTCTAACAGGTCAACAAAACGCCCGCTGTCTATCTCCGTGCAGGCGCTGCAAACCCCGCACGGCGTGGCGGTAATTCCCGTTGCGCAATTCAGGGACTTGGCGAAAATGCGCGCGATAGTGGTCTTGCCCACGCCGCGAGTGCCGGTGAACAGATAGGCGTGATGCAAGCGGTTCTGTGCCAGCGCATTGCTCAATGCCTGCACGACATGCTCCTGCCCCGCCAGTTGCGCGAATGTCTTGGGCCGCCATTTGCGCGCCAGAACAGAAGTTGCAGACAAGATTCAGCCGATCTTAAAGAGTGTTTTCAATCTGACAGCTCAGAAACAACTCAGCCACGGATGTCCGGAGCTTGGTTGTACAGCCGCTAACGCGGCAACAACCACGCTCCGGACATCCGTGGCTAACCGCCGTTTCATAACCGAAGGGGCAAGCCCCTTCTTCAATAGGAGGCGAGCCTTACCCCCGGCACTTGCAGTAATTAGCTGTGGCTGCTTCCTTCCGGACCTGACCAGATTCACTACACCACAATGCGGGGAGGCCCGCCAATTCACAAAAGGGGGCCTCTATAAATTCAAAATCCTAAGCGAGGCAAGGCGCGAAAGAAATTTTAGTGCGCAGCATATGTTTGATATGTAAGCGTTAAAATTTCTTGAGCAACGCAGCATCGCGACGGAGTTTGGATTTATAGAGGCCCCCAAAACCCAAACCGGGTCGGCATGATAGATGAACCGACCGGTAAAATCCACGCCTGGCCCTTAAAACGAATCGTTTTCTACGCGAAGTTCTTCTCCGCAAAACTCCAATTCACCAGGTTGCCGAGGAATGTCTCGACAAACTTGGCGCGCAGGTTGCGGTAATCAATATAGTAGGCGTGTTCCCACACGTCCACGCACAGCAGCGCCTTGTCGCCGGTGGTAAGCGGCGTGCCCGCCGCGCCCATGTTGACGACATCCACCGAGCCGTCGGCTTTCTTCACCAGCCAGGTCCAGCCGGAACCGAAGTTGCCCACCGCCGAAGCCTGGAAGGCTTTCTTGAACTCGTCGAGGCCGCCCCATTTTTTGTTGATGGCATCTGCCAGTGCGCCGCTCGGAGCACCGCCGCCATCAGGCTTCATGCAGTTCCAGAAAAAAGTGTGGTTCCACACCTGGGCCGAGTTGTTGTAAATGCCGCCGGAAGATTTTTTGATGATATCTTCCAGCGCGGCGTTTTCAAACTCGGTGCCCTTGATCAGGTTGTTCAGGTTGGTCACGTAAGCCTGATGGTGCTTGCCGTAGTGGTATTCGAAGGTTTCGGCGGACATGTGCGGCGCAAGCGCGTCCTTGGCATAAGGCAGGGGTGGCAGGGCGTGTTCCATGTTCAGGTTCTCCTTTGAAGTTTTTGTCATGTATCTAGCAAGTGCGTTCCGCTACTCAAGGCAGCGGCGGGACGCAATTGTAACGCACATATCGCGGAAATTTGATGCTAGGATGCGTGTTATTTTCAATTGCTCCGGGTGCCACTATGCCCCTACCCCCGCATATTCCGGCCTCGCAAGATGATCCAAATGCCCGCAAACAACAGGATGGCAGCGTGAAAATTTCAGGACGGTGGGAATGCGTGTCAACCCCCCTGGCAACGGTGGTCATGGTCGGGTTTGCCATTGCGCTCATCGAATTCCTGGTCATGGCGCTGCTTGAGTACTGGCTGCAACCCGCGCTGCAAAACAGATTACCCGGCTATGCTTGGCTGGTCATAGACCCCATCATGCTGGCGGTGCTTGTCAGCCCGGTTCTTTATGTCCTGTTTTTACGGCCCATGCGCGCCCAGCAGGCCGAGCTGTTGCGCAACCACGAACAGTTGCGCGATGCGAACAATGTTCTGGAACAGCGAGTTTCAGAGCGCACACACGAACTTCTGGCCACCCATGAGGGATTGTTGCGGGAGATTGCCGAGCGCAAACGGACGGAAGCATCCCTACTGGGGGAGAGAGCCGCGCTGGAACACAGCGATGCCCTGCTCAGGGAGGCGCAGCAAGTGGCGCATCTGGGCAGTTGGGAACTGGATCTGACCAGCAATGTGTTGGCCTGGTCGGATGAGGTGTATCGAATTTTCGAGCTGGAACAGGCCAGGTTTGGCGCCTCCTACAATGCTTTCATCGCGCTTGTTCATCCCGATGACCGCGATTTCGTCAATCAGGCATATACCTCCTCATTGGAAACGCGCCAACCCTACAACATCGTACACCGCTTGCTGTTTGCCGATGGCAGGGTGAAATGGATCAACGAATGCTGTACCACTTATTATGATGCGGACGGCAAACCGTTGCGTTCGGCAGGCACGGTGCAGGATGTGACGGAGCGTGAACTGGCATTGCGGGAGTTGCGTGTCGCGGCAGCCGCATTCAACACCCAGCAAGCCATCCTGATTACCGATGCGAACGCGAACATCGTGCGCGTCAACCAGGCATTCCAGGAAATTACCGGCTATGCGGCGGAAGAGGTCATAGGGCGCAATCCAAAAATCCTGAATTCAGGCCGGCATGACAAACAGTTCTACAAGGAGATGTGGGACGCGCTGCGTAGCGAAGGAAAATGGAGCGGGGAGATTTGGGATAAGCGCAAAAATGGCGAGATTTACCCCAAGTGGATAGTAATCAACGCTATTTACACGCCTGACGGCAAACTCACCAACTATGTCGGCTCCTTCTCCGACATCAGCTTGCGCAAGGAGGTGGAAGAGGAAGTTCACCGCCTGGCCTTCTATGACCCGCTGACCCACTTGCCCAACCGTCGCCTGCTGATGGATCGCTTGCAGCAGGCTCTTGTTGCCAGCGCGCGATGTGGCTGTTATGGCGCGCTGCTGTTTCTGGATCTCGACAATTTCAAGTCGCTCAACGACACCAAGGGGCATGATTTCGGCGATGCGATGCTGGTCGAGGTGGCAAGCCGCCTGCAGAATTGCGTGCGCGGCAAAGATACGGTGGCGCGGCTGGGCGGCGACGAATTTGTGGTGATGATGGAAAACTTGTGCGCGGGTGATCTGGAAGCGGTATCCCTGATTGAAATAGCGGGAAAAAGGATATTGGCTTCCCTGTCCAGAGCCTACGTCCTCAAGGATTATGAACACCATGCCAGCGCAAGCATTGGAGTAACCCTTTTTCAGGGGAGCACAAAAACCTCCGAAGACTTGCTCAAACATGCCGATGTGGCGATGTATCAGGCCAAGTCCGCCGGGCGCAACGCCCTGCGTTTTTTCGACCCGTCCATGCAGACTGCGCTGGAGGAGCACAGCGCAATCGAAGCGGATTTGCGGCACGCGCTGGACGGGGAGCAATTCAGGCTCTACTACCAGGCGCAAGTGGATGCGGCAGGGCGGCTGACCGGCGCGGAGGCCCTGTTACGCTGGGCGCATCCGCAGCGCGGACTGGTTTCACCGCTGAAATTCATCCCGCTTGCCGAGGAAACCGGGCTGATCCTGCCGATAGGCTTATGGGTGCTGGAAACCGCCTGCGCACAACTCAAAGGGTGGGAAAATCATCCCGCAACCCGCGATCTCCAGCTTTCGATCAATGTCAGCGCGCGCCAATTCCGCCAGGATGATTTCGTCGAGCAGGTGCATAAGGTAGTCGGCAATTCCGCCATCAGGCCGGAGTTGCTGAAACTGGAACTGACCGAGAGCCTGGTGCTCGACAACGTCGCCGATACCATCAGCAAGATGCGCGCACTCAAGGAAACCGGCATCCGCTTTTCGATGGATGACTTCGGAACGGGCTACTCATCCCTGGCCTATCTCAAGCAGTTGCCGCTGGATCAGTTGAAAATAGACCAGAGCTTTGTGCGCGACATCGTCACCGACCAGAGCGATGCGATTATCGTCCAGACCATCATCGGCATGGCGCAAAACTTCCGCCTGAATGTAATCGCCGAAGGCGTGGAAACAAAAGAGCAGCTTGAATTGTTGCAGCGGTATGGTTGCCCGGCGTTTCAGGGCTATCTGTTCAGCAAGCCACTGCCGATCGAGGAGTTCGGGAAACTGCTGGACAAGAACTCTTAGCGGTTTCCATTATCCTAAAAACCGCAGTTGTTGGGTTCGTAGGTGCGAATTTATTCGCACGCTCAACGAATTATGTGCGAATAAATTCGCATCTACAAAAGCGGCATAATCCGTTGAAATACCGGAATGTTCTTCGTCAACTGAGGCTTTTAGTCTCTTATGGGGGCCTCCATAAATTCAAAATCCTAAGCGAGGCAAGGCGCGAAAGAAATTTTAGTGCGCAGCATATGTTTGATATGTAAGCGTTAAAATTTCTTGAGCAACGCAGCATCGCGACGGGGTTTGGATTTATAGAGATCCCCTTATTCCAGTTTGTGCAATACCCCATCCGCAAACAACAATGCGCAGCGCACCGTCTTGCCCGCATATACGGCCCGCATGGCGGTGCGATATTCCGCCAGTTGCGCGGCATAGGGCGCAGGGTTGGCTGTTTCGCCGGTTTTGTAATCCAGCACCCATACTTCGTCATCGAATTCCACCAGGCGGTCCATGCGTTTCAACTCGCCGTCCGCGTTGACGTAGGGTACTTCGTTGCAGGCTGCGCGGTAATGCTGCGGATCGAAAAAGTGTTGCAGCGATGGCTGTGCAAGCAAGGCCTGCGCCTGTTGCCACAATGATTCCATCTCGCCGTGCGGGATGCCGCAACGTTGCTGCAATATCGTTTTGTCAGCAATCGTGTTGGGCGGCGCCAGATATTGCAGCAGCGCATGCAACCAGATGCCACGGCGCTGTTCTGCGGTCATGCGCGGCGCATGTTGCCCGGTCGGCAACGGGCGCTGCAATGCCGCATCGGCTTCCGCTGATAATTTTTTCTGCACAGGCACAGTGCTATAAGCCGCAGCCAGCAGGGGATTCCCGCCCTGCCCTGCAACTTGCGCCACCCGCCCATACCAGGATTCCTCTGCCAGTTCGCCATTCCCGCTCACCAGCAGCGCCTGTTTGGCGCGCGTCATGGCGACGTACAGCAAATTCATTTCTTCGCGCCGCGCATAAGCTTCATCCGCATTGAAGTAAGGCGCGCGCCGGACACCGCGCCCACGTTTATCGGAATACAAGGAAAAATGCGCCGGGTGCGGCGCGTTGGGCTGCCAGTCGAGCAGCACGCCATAGCTGTCTGATTTGTGCTGCGTGTCGTTGGCATCCAGCAGCCAGACAATGGGCGCTTCCAGACCTTTGGCCTCGTGTACGGTGTAGATGCGCAGCGCGTTGCCGACCTCACCCACCCTGCCCTCGTTCGGCGCTTCGTTGTCATCGGCCTTGCGCAATTCGCGCAGTTCGGCAAGAAAGCGCGGCAGGCTGGGATAGCGCCCGGCATCCACGTTGAGCGCTATTTCCATGAAGGCTTGCAGGTTGGCGCGCACCGTCTCGTGCAGGTCGGCAGGCAGCGCCGCAACGTAACGATGCGCCAGATCGCCCTCGAAATAAATGCGGTCGAGCAAGTCATGCACCGGCAGTTTGTCGGCCAGTTGCAGCCAGCCGTTCAGCAGGCGGTGCGCCCGTTGCAGTTGCGGGGAGGCAGCCCCATTTTCGACAACATGCTTCAAGCGCGGCCACCAGCCGCCGCATTCAGCATTCTGTGCCAGCAACATCAAATCTTCATCGCCGCAAGAAAACATCGGCGAACGCAGTGCCTGTGCCAGTTCCAGATCGGCAAACGGGGTAATCAGGAAAGTCAGCAGCGCCTGGATATCTTCCGCTTCCAGCGTATCGAGCAGGCCGCCGCGACGCGAAGTCAGAAAGGGAATATGCCTCGCGCGCAAGGCATGTTCGTACACGCGCAGATGCGTGCGCTTGCGCACCAGCACCATGATGTCTCGGTATGCGGCACAGCGCACCTTGCCGCCCTCGTCCCGCACGCTCCAATGCGCCACGATGTCGGCGATATGCGCGGCAAATTGTTCCGCCTCGAATTCACGTGCGCCGCCTGGTTCCTCGGCGCGCGGCTCACCAAGCGGATTACGCAGGTGCAGCGCAGCACCCGCCACTTCTACCTGCTCTAACTTCTCCATTACAGCGAGCGGTAATACCCCGACATGCCCCGGCAAATCTCTGTGATGGGCGACATGCTCCCCGAAATCCACAAAGCCGTCCGGCAACGGCGCAAACACGCCGTTCACCGCATTCAGCACGGCCGGGGCGTTGCGCCGCGTCTCGTTCTGCGTGAGGTAGTGCGCGCCGAATGCATGTTGCAGAAATTCGCGTACCACACCAAACAGGCGCGCATCGGCGCGGCGGAAGCGGTAGATGGATTGCTTGGGGTCGCCCACCACAAACACGGTGGGACGTGAACCCACTTCCGCAGCGGCTGCAAACCACGCTTGCAGTATCTGCCACTGCAAGGGGTTGGTGTCCTGAAATTCGTCCAGCAGCACGTGCCGGTAGCGGCTGTCCAGCTTGTACTGCATGTACTCGGCGCAATCGCTCCGGTTGAGCAGGCGACACACCTGCCATTCCAGGTCGGTGAAATCCATCTGCTGCGAGCGCAGTTTCAATTCCTGATAATGTTCCAGCAGCGCCGCCCCGCAATGCAGCGCGGCCCGGTTCATGCGCAAGGCTGCGAGTTCGATCAAGGCATCGCGCACGGCTTGCAGCTTGTCGAACAGCACATCGCGCGCCAGCAGGAATGTTTCTGCATTCTGTTTTTTGGTCGGTTTGAAGCTGCGCGGCTCGTCTGCCTGCGTGTACAACGCGCGCACCAACGCCGCAAAGCGCTCCTGGGCATCAGCCACTTCCCATGCCACCTGTATCTCATGCGCCTTGTTGCACTGCGTCTCCGTGCCGGTCGCCAATACTTGCGCGAAGGTTTGTGCGGCAGCATGAAGCGAGGCATCCGCACACGCATCGGCAACCGGATCGGCATCCCAATCCACATCCAGTTCCACACGCAACCGCTCCACCGCCCACTGCACCGCATCTTGCTGTTCGCTGCTGTATGCCCACCACTCGGCGCGCTTGTGCATAAAATTTTCCAGCAATGCGCGTGCGCTGTGCAGGCCGTATTCGGTGAACAGCCATTGCATGAGCTGCGCGGTTTCGCCATCCGGTTCGGCGCGCATGCTATCGGCAAATGCCTGCCACGCTTCCTCGCGCAACGCAGCAGTGCGTTCCAGCAATTGCATGCCGACCGGCACGCCGGAATTCAGCGGCGCGCGCTGGATGATCTGCATGAACCAGCCGTGAAAAGTGCTGATGGTGATGGCCGGTTGCGCCAGCAATACGTCGCGGTACAGGCCGCGCGCGCGCGCCAGCACGGCATCATCAACCTCATCGAGAGCGCGTTCGCGCAGGAATTTTCTTGCCTCAGCGTCGTCCCGCACCGCAAGCAGATGCAGCCATTCGTGCAAGCGAGCCTGCATTTCCTGCGCGGCCTTGCGCGTGAAGGTGATGGCGAGGATTTCGCCGGGCTGCACGCCATCCAGCAACAGGCGCACGATGCGCGACACCAGCAACCAGGTCTTGCCGCTGCCCGCGCAGGCTTCCACCACGACGCTGTGCTGGGGATTGAGGGCGATGTGATTATTCATGCTCATGCTGCGCCCCACTCGCCCTTGCGGCACAGCCCGCGCATTTCACAGTAAGCACAAGCCTCATCCACGCCATGCGCAGGCAATGCCGCGCCGCCGCGCATCTGCTCGAACACCGCCAGCAAGCGCGCGGTATTGGCCTGCGCCAGTTCCGCCAAATCCTGCGGCGGCGCAACTGAAATAACCTTATCCTTTTCAATGCTGGTGAAGGCCGCCTCGTCGGCCTCATACACATGGGCATAGCAGGCCAGTTGCACGTCTTCGCCCGCCTCCTTGAGCTTGTTGCGCAACCGGGTCGCTTCCATCATCTTGTAATCCAATACCCGCACCGCACCTTCGGCCCGCACATCCACGCGGTCTATGCGACCATGCAGGGTCAATTCGCCGGTCAATGGCAGCTCAAACGGCACTTCGCCATTTTGATAACGCCAGCCTTCGGCTTCATTTTTTAATTGCTGGTCGAGATAGGCGTGGATCGCCTGCTGCCAGCGCAACAGCCAGGCGCGCGCCAGATAGTCGCGCTCCACTGCGGGCGCAAACACTTCGCTGCTGATTTGCTGCAACGCAGTTTCCAGCGCGGCGCGAACGTGTTCGCCGAGCACCGGAAACTGCTGGTGGAAGCGATACAGGATGCCATGCGCCCATTCGCCGTAATCGCGCTTCTCCACGCCCTCGCGCACCTCGTCCAGTTCATTGAGGCGCAGCATGTGGCGCGCATAGAACTGATACGGGCAGGCGACCAGGCTGTTGTAGCCGCTGGCTGAAATGCGGCCTGGAATCAAGCGGTGCGGCACGCTGGGTGCGGGCATGAATTCCTGATCCGGCAACGGAAAATCGGCTGCGCGCACTTGCGCATCCTCCAGCAACTCACCCAGTTCGCGCTCCGCCAGATCGTCGCCGTAAGCCAGTTCGTGCAGCGCGCGCAGCATTTCGAGGTAAGGGCTCAACAGATTTTTCTCGCCGTTTTTGCTGGCCTGCCAGGTGACCAGCACTGTGCCGTTCATCGCCAGCAGGGCCAGCAGGTCATCGCGCTGCCGCGCAAGGTGTGCCTCGCGCGCCGGCAGGCCGAGGGTATTGCGCACCGCATCGTTGAACCACACACTGCCGTTATTTGTACTTGGCAAGTGTGATGCATCGCCGCCCAGCAGCAGCACCGCATCGAAACTGCGCCAGCGCGCGGCGGCGAGATGGGTGAGCAGCACCGGACTGTCTATCGAGGAGTCGCGGAAGGTGTGCGCATCGAGCTGTTGCGCCAGCCAGTGCCGCCATTCGGCGCGGCTGAAGCGCGTATTGTCTTTTGCCAGTTCCTGCTGCCAGGTTTGCAGCGCCTGCAATAACTGCATGCCTGCCTCGTCTGCCGCCAGACCTTGCAATATGCCGAGGATGGACAGGCTGTCATCCAGCGCGCGCAGCCAGCCGCCCAAGGTGTCGCTATTTTTTCGTAATGCCTCCGCCGCCTGGCGCAGCCGCGCCAGCGCCACCTGCACCTCCGGTTCTCCATGCGCCAGATCAAGAAAGGCATCGAGATGCGAAGCCACGCCATATTTGCGCACCAGTTGTTCGAGCTGATACACCGCCTGTTTGCGTTCTTGCGCGGATTGGTCGGCGAAGATGAACGGAGACTTGAGCAGGTCGAGCAAATCCTGATGGTAGAAGTCGCTTTGCAGCGCATCCAGCCAGCGCATCAGCACCGTGCTCACCGCCAGCGTGGAAAACGTCCAGCCGGTTTCGTCGCGCACCAGCACCCCGGCGCGCTCCAGCAAGGCNNCACCAGCCTGTCCTGCGCGACGATGGCGATATTCTGTTTGCCCGCCAGCAGCCAGCGCCGCACCTGCACCTCGGCAGCGCGCGCCTCCTGTTCCAGACTGTGCGCGCCGAACAGGCTTAATCTCCTTTCCGTTCGCCCTGAGCCTATCGAAGGGGGTGCTAATGCAGCATATGGAAAATGTTCGCGCAAGTGCGCGGCTTGATCGCGTAAATTAGAAGAGGTGGGATGCAATGCCGTTTGCAGCACAGCACAACTCGGCTCCTGTGCCACCATCTCGCGCAAATCGAAAACCTTGACCGGCGCATGTTCGGCATACGCTTCCAGGAAACGCGCTTCCGGCGCGGCAAGCGCGGAGGCCAGCAACACGTATAACGGAGCATCCGCCTGCTGCGCAAGCTGCGCCAGACGCTGCTGATAGGCGCGCGCGGCATCCAGTTCGCCGCTGGCGTTCATCGCGTACCACAGTTCGTGCATCACGCGCGCCTCGAACTGCATCGCTTCGTTGCGCATGGCCTGATATGCGCGTTCCAGTTGCGCGAGAAAATCTTCCTCGTCTTGCGGCAGTGTTACGCGGTGTTGTGTCAACTCATCCAGCAGGCTGAGCAGCTCACTGGCTATGCCCCACAGGTCGGCATCGGCAAACCAGCGGCGCGCGCGTAACGCCTGATACAAAGCGGTGGCGCGGCAGGTGTCGGGGGTAACGGTTAGTTCGAGTGGAACAGACTGCGCCCAGTCGTTGAGAGCAACCATCCGCGGCGGCAGCAGCGCGTGTACGCCCGCCGCACGCACCAGATGTTGCGCCAACGGTTGCGCGGCATGATAGTTGGGCAGCAGCACGACGGCGCGGCGCAGGTCGGGGATTTCGTTTTTATGCTGCGCCAGGATGTGGCGCGCAACGCTATCAAAAAAAACAGCGGGCGCCGTTTGCGCGCCACTGTTCCTTATTGTTTCCATGTGGGGTCGCCCCGATCTGTGATCTTTGTGGCCTGATTTATGGTTTTTAGTCCCTTATGGGCATTTCTAAAAATTATCCATTCATGCTTCGACAGGCTCAGCGCGAACGGATAACCTGCCGATTTGCAACAGTGGCGGTTCGCACTGAGATTCGAAGTGCAATTTTTAGAAGCGCCCTTATGAGTCAACGGATTTGCGGCGTATGCGACAGTGATCGTAGCGCGTAGAGAAGACAACTTCCCATTTTTGGTTCCGGCCTACCTGTGCGCCGCACGCAGGCAGGCTTGTCCGGCTTAGGGTTAGCGGCTAATTGCGTTGCTTCTTGGAAACTGCCTTTTTCTTCGGTGCGGTGTCGCCCCATACGCCAGCCCCAAGTTCCTTTTTCTTCGCGGGCAGCGGCCCGGTGTCTTCGACCAGCACGAAATCAATCTTGGTGCTCTCCATGTCCACGCGCACGACTTTCACCCGCACGCGGTCGCCCAGGCGATAGCGCTTGCCGGTGCGCTCGCCGAGCATCTGGTGCTTGGCGGGATCGAAGTGGAAATAATCCGCGCCAAGTTCGGATACATGCACCAGCCCTTCGGTGTAGATGTCATCCAGCGCCACGAACAGGCCAAAGCCGGTGACCGAAGACACGGTGCCATTGAACACGCTGCCGAGATGGTCGCGCATATAGAAACACTTGAGCCAGGCTTCCACATCGCGCGTGGCGTCGTCGGCGCGGCGTTCGGTCTGCGAACAATGTATGCCCAGTTCTTCCCATTTTTCTTTCGGCTTGTATTGCTTGCCATCCAGCGCTGCCTTGATGGCGCGATGCACCAGCAGATCGGGGTAGCGGCGGATGGGCGAGGTGAAGTGCGTGTAGGCTTCATAACCCAACCCGAAATGGCCGACGTTGTCCGGGCAATAGCGTGCCTGGCGCAGGGAGCGCAGCATCACGGTTTGCAGCAGCGCAGCATCGGGGCGGCCTTTGATCTGTTTCAGCAGCTTGGCGTAATCGCCCGCCTCCGGCATGTCGCCGCCACCCAATTGCAGGCCAAATTCCTTGAAGAATTCGCGCACCGCTTCGAGCTTTTCCGGAGTGGGGCCTTCGTGAACGCGATACAACACCGGATGCTTATGTTCATTCAGGAAATCGGCGGCGCACACGTTGGCAGCCAGCATACATTCCTCAATCAGGCGATGCGCGTCGTTGCGCACCACCGGCACAATGCGTTCTATCTTGCCATCCAGGTTGAACATCATCTGCGTTTCGATGGTCTCAAAATCAATCGCACCGCGCTTCTCGCGCGCTTGCAGCAGCGTCTTGAACAGGGTGTACAGGTGGTTGATATGCGGCAGCACGGCGGCATATTGCTTCGCCTCCTTGCCCTTCGGGTCGGCCAGCATGGCCGCCACCTGGGTATAGGTGAGGCGCGCATGGGAGAACATCACCGAGGGGTAGAAGCGGTATTTTTCGATATCGCCCTTGTTGCTGATCTGCATGTCGCACACCATGCACAGGCGCTCGACATCCGGGTTGATCGAGCACAGGCCGTTGGACAATTCTTCCGGCAGCATGGGAATCACGCGGCGCGGAAAATACACCGAGTTGCCGCGGTTCAGCGCTTCCTTGTCCAGCGCATCGCCGGGCTTCACATAAGAACTCACATCGGCAATCGCCACCACCAGGCGGAAGCCTTTGCCGGCCGGCTCGCAATACACCGCATCGTCGAAATCGCGCGCGGTTTCGCCGTCTATGGTGACCAGCGGCAGTTTGGCGACGCTTTCGCGCCCGGCATAATCCTTGGGCGATACGGCAGGTGCAAACTTTTCGGCCTGATGTCTGGCATCGGCAGGAAACTCGTTCGGCAGGTCATGCTTGCGCAAGGCAATCTCGATTTCCATGCCGGGATCGGCATAGTTGCCCAGCACTTCCACGATGCGGCCTATGGGCTGCGCGTGTTTGCTGGGCTGCTGCATGATTTCCAGCATCACCACCTGCCCTACTTTCGCCGCACTGCGTTCGCCGGGCGCCACCAGGATGTCCTGGCTGATGCGGCGGTTCTCCGCCACCACGAACTGGATGCCATGCTCCTCGTACAAACGGCCTACCAGGCGCGCCGTGCCATGCTCCAGCACCTCGACAATGCCGGCTTCGCGCCGCCCGCGCCGGTCTATCCCGCCCACGCGCGCCATCACGGTATCGCCGTGCAGCACCTTGTGCATTTCCTTGGCGCTCAGCACCAGATCGGCGCTGCCGTCTTCGGGGATCAGGAAACCGAAACCGTCCGGATGGCCTTGCACCTTGCCCTTGACCAGATCGAGCTTGTCAACCACGCAGATTGCCCGCCTGCGGTTGCGCATGATCTGGCCGTCGCGCTCCATGGCGCGCAGGCGGCGCATAAACAAGTCGTCCTCTTCCGGCTCGATATGCAACTGGGCGCACAGATCCTCTTCGTCCACCGGCACACCGTGTTCGGCCAGCAATTGCAGGATGTATTCGCGGCTGGGCAATGGGTGCTCGTATTGCGCGCGTTCGCGCTCCAGGAAGGGGTCAAGTTCGCGGATGTTTTTTTTCTTGTTTTTCATTGACACAAAATCCCTTAACGATTAAATTGCGCGCTCTCAAGCTATGCCCAGATGGCGGAATTGGTAGACGCACCAGGTTCAGGTCCTGGCGGTGGCAACACTGTGGAGGTTCGAGTCCTCTTCTGGGCACCATAGAACATTACGAAAGCTGCACCAATTCTTGATTTCAAGTAGGTGCGGCTTTTTTATATGCCAAAAACTATGCCAAACGGATTTCATTAAATAGTAGGCTCTCCAAACGCTACACATTCTAACTTAAGTCTGGCCCCTTATCCCGCAAAAAACCAAAGCTGTTAGCCCCAAATAGCGATGTCTGCTTTGTCCGGTTTATGGCGGGTTTCCATCAGGCGCAACCATTTTCAACTGTCCGGTTTATGGCGGGTTCGTTACCGCGTGGGCACAAAGGCGTGCCCAGGATTTCCAGCGGTCGGCCTTGACCTTGTCGCGGCTGATCTTGCCGAGTTCCGGTTTGAACTGTTCGATGTTGGCGAGCAGCGTTTCCGCATTGCTGCCGAGATTGGCGATTTTTTCGCTGGCGTAGCCGAGGACGTTCAACAGATTGATGGATGCCTGCTGGAGGGGCGCTTCCGCAAATGTCTTGATTGCGGCTTGAACAGCCTGCCGTTGTTCAGTAGGCACGATCGAGCCACTGTTCTGGCGTGAACACTACCGCCACATCGCGGGCGCGATCGAGTATTTCCGCGTCCAGGGTACCGATCATTTTATCGATTTTGTAACCCATTGAATCATGGTTCGACAGGCTCACCACAAACGGATTAAATCGGCGTTTCCCCTAGGAGTTGTCCGCAGATTGGGCTTCCGATTTTTTCCCGATACTGCTTTCTTTTCCGCTCAGCAAATTCTGGATATTGCTCTTGTGCCGCCAGATCAGCAGCAGCGACATCACCGCTGAAGCCAGAACATATTCGTGCGGCATGGGCAGCAGCATGGCATAAACCGGCACGCCCACCGCCGCCAGCAATGCCGCCAGCGAAGACATGCGGAACACCAGCGCGACCAGCAGCCACGTCGCCAGCGCCGCCAGCCCCAGCCAGACATTCAGCGCCAGCAACACGCCCAGTGAAGTCGCCACGCCCTTGCCGCCCTTGAAGCGCAGGAACACCGGAAACAGGTGGCCGAGAAACACGGCCAGCGCCACCGCCGCAACCAAACTGTTATTGCCCGGCATAAAATGCTGCGCCAGCCACACCGCCAGCCAACCCTTCGCCGCATCGCCCAGCAAGGTCAACGCCGCCGCCGCTTTCTTGCCGCTGCGCAACACATTGGTCGCGCCGGGATTATGCGAACCGTAAGTGCGCGGATCGGCCAGCCCGAACGCCTTGCTCATCAGCACCGCGAAAGAAACCGAGCCCATCAGATAGGCGCACACCACAAAAACCAGGGTCATCATCATCCGGAATATCTTAAAATGCACGAGCGGCGAATTTTACGCGATTCTTATGCTCGCCATACAGCGCAAACAAATCAGGCCCGTCACTCCGGCGAAGGCCGGAATCCAGTTGAATAAACCCACTGGATACCGGATCAGGTCCGGCATGACGGCTCGCGGAAGAGCGATAACGACCGCGCTCGCTCGCCAGCGTAACGGACTTGCCAGTTATGAAAGCACACATGGACATCATCTTTCTGCGCGAACTCAAGATCGAAACGCTCATCGGCGTTTACGAATGGGAAAAGCGCGTGCCGCAAACCCTGCAAATAGACCTTGAGATTGCGCTGCCCAGCAGCCGCGCCTGCCAGACCGACGACATCAAGGACGCGCTCGATTACGCCGACATCGTGCGCGACATCCAGAACGCACTTGCCAGCCGCCACTTCAACCTGCTCGAAGCGCTGGCCGAAACCATCGCGCAGATGCTGCTCAACGACTTCCAGTCGCCATGGGTCAAGGTCAGCGTCGCCAAGCTGAATGCGATACGCGGCAGCAAGATGGTGGGGATTAGTATTGAGCGAGGGCAAATAAAATGATGTCGTCTAGCTAACACTCCCCCCACCCTACATGCCTTTGCGCACCTCCCCTTTCCCCTGTTCCGCCACCGAGTAGCGGAGGCTGGTCAGGGAATTCTGACGAATATGTTTGAGCACGTGGCCGCGCAGCGGATCGTGCGAGTTTATGAGAAAGCCTGACCAGCCGAGCAGCGCAGGGAATCCCGTGAGGGATGGCGGATTGGGGTCGCCTTTTCTTGGGTTACCTTCTTTTGGCGACGCAAAAGAAAGTGACTTGCTGCCGGGCAACCCCCGGCGGCTTTGTTTTACTCACCCTCTCACCAACCCTACCCATGAACCTCAAACCAGGAAGGGTAGGATGTGGTGACGAAGGAACCGCATCGTTCGCGGTTGATGCGGTTCGCGGGCTCACCACATCCTACGGCTCTGTGCTCCGCTCCGGTTCATGGTCTCAATTCGGGCGAAAAATTGGCGACAGCGGTCTCTCCCGCAGGGGGAGAGGAAGTAGTCAACCCCTCGGGTGATGCATCGCATGCAACTGCTTCAGCCGCTCCCGCGCCACATGGGTATAAATCTGCGTGGTGGAAATATCCGCATGGCCCAGTAACAGTTGCACCACGCGCAAGTCCGCCCCGTGGTTGAGCAGGTGGGTGGCGAAGGCGTGGCGCAGGGTGTGCGGCGAGAGCGGCTTGCCGAGGCCGCCGTGCCGCGCATGCTTCTTGATGAGATACCAGAACATTTGCCGCGTCATCGCTTCGGCGCGCCCCGTGACGAACATCGCATCGCTCAGCCTGCCCGCCAGCAACGCCGGGCGCGCTTCTTTCAGGTAGCGGCGCAGCCAGTCCAGCGCTTCTTCGCCCAGCGGCACCAGACGCTCCTTATCACCCTTGCCCATCACGCGCACCACGCCCATGTCGAGGCTGACCTGCGCCACGGCGAGGGTAACCAGTTCCGATACGCGCAGCCCGGTGGCGTACAGCACTTCCAGCATGGTGCGGTCGCGCATGCCCAATGGGGTTTGAATGTCCGGCGCATTCAGCAGGAGTTCGACATCCTGCTCGGTGAGGCTCTTGGGCAGGCTGCGCGGTAGTTTGGGCGTGGCGATTTGCAGAGTGGGATCGGCGCTGATCCTGTTTTGCCGCAACAGGTAGCGGAACAGGCGCTTGAGGCTGGAGATGGCGCGGGAGGTCGAGGTGGCTTTGGCCTTTTCGCCGTTCAGGTACGCAAGGAAGTCCCGGATGTCTGCGTGCGTAGTTTCCAGTATCGAAACCTTGCGATGCCGTTCCAGCCACGCGGCGAATTTGTTCAGATCGCGCCGGTAGCTTTCCAGCGTGTTGCGCGACAGGCCTTCTTCCAGCCACAGGCTGTCGCCGAACTCGTCGAGAATGGCAATGTTGCTCAAATCGCTTCCTCGTGCGCCAGCAACCAGCGCTTGATGTCCAGCGCATAGCCCTCGCCGTGGTGCATGAAGCCACCCATGCCGGACTTGCCCACCACGCGATGGCAGGGAATGACGATGGGGATGGGGTTGTTTCCGCACGCCTGGCCGACCGCGCGCGGGCTGGAACCGATCTGCGCGGCAAGATCGCCATACGTCTGTACTTTCCCTCGCGGAATGGCGCACATCGCCTGCCACACCTTGTTCTGGTGTTCGGTGCCGCCGGGTCTGAGCGCGAGGTCAAAATGGAAATCGGGATCGGCGAAGTATGCGGACAGTTGATCGCATACCTTGCGCGCAAAGGCATTGCGCGGCGGCTGAGGCGCAGTGCCCGGCGCAAGGAATTCGATGCCGGTCAGCATGCCTGCATCGCAGCGGATGCCGAGCACGCCAAAGGGCGCTTTTAGTTTTGCCTGGTAGTCCATTCACCCCTCAACCGAACGCCTCTTTGGCAGGATGATAGCGCAATAAAAAACGGGAGGCAGCACCTCCCGTTTTTACCTGAACCCGCCGGAGCTTACGCTTCGGTATTGCTGCTGCGGGCAGTGAGTTTTTCCTTGATGCGCGCGGACTTGCCGGAGCGGTCGCGCAGGTAATACAGTTTGGCGCGGCGCACGTCGCCACGGCGCTTGATTTCGATGCTGGCGATGGATGGCGAGTAAGTCTGGAAGGTGCGTTCCACACCCTCACCGGCAGAAATTTTGCGCACGATGAAAGAAGAGTTGAGCGCCTTGTTGCGCTTGGCAATCACCACGCCTTCAAAAGCCTGCGTACGTTTGCGCTCGCCTTCCACCACGTTCACGTTGACGATCACCGTATCGCCGGGGGCGAAGTTCGGAATGGTTTTGCCCAGGCGGGCAATTTCTTCTTGTTCAAGTATCGCGATCAGATTCATTTTGTTTCCTCTTGTTGTGCGGAAGCTTGTTCCTGCTGGTACTCCGCCAGCAGCCGAGCTTCCTGTTTTGTTAGCTGGCGCTGTGCCAGCAAATCCGGGCGACGTTCCGCAGTCCTGCCTAAGGCCTGCTTCAACCGCCACTTCTCTATTTCGGCGTGGTGCCCGGACATCAATACTTCCGGGACGCCTACACCGTTATAAACCTCAGGACGCGTGTAGTGCGGGCAATCGAGCAGTCCCCGCACAAACGAGTCCTGCTGCGCCGACGCCTCATCACCCAATACTCCGGGCAGTTGCCGCACCAGGCTGTCCATCAACACCATCGCCGCCAATTCGCCGCCGGACAACACATAGTCGCCGATGGAGAGTTCTTCATCCACCTGCTGCCGGATCAGGCGTTCATCCACGCCCTCGTAACGGCTTGCGAGCAGAATCCATCCTTCATCGCGCGCCAGCAATTCCTTCACCACTTCGTGGGTGAGCGGCCTGCCTTGCGGCGACAAATGAATCACGCAACTCCTTGCCGCGCCTGCTTGCGCCTGGCTTTGCTTCGCGGCGCTGACCGCCTGCGCCAGCGGTTCCGCCAGCATCACCATCCCGGGGCCGCCGCCATACGGGCGGTCATCCACGGTGCGGTAGTTGTCGCCGGTGAAATCGCGCGGGTTCCACGTCCGCAACACAAACTTGCCCTGCTCCGCCGCGCGCCGCGTTACGCCGTATTGCGTGATCGCGCCGAACATCTCCGGGAACAAGGTGATGACATCGAACCTCATGCCACTCAGTAATCCGCTTGCCAATCTACGCGAATCACTTTCTTATCCAAATCAACTTCCCTGATGACCTGAGCAATGAACGGGATCAATATTTCGCCGCCATCACTGCGCACACACAAGACATCGTTGGCGCCGGTTTCCAGCAAATTATCCACCGTGCCCAAGTGCTCGCCGGCAAGATTGACGGCTGCCATGCCGATCAGGTCGGACCAGTAATACTCATCTTCAGGCTGCTGCGGCAGGCTGCTGCGCGGCACCGCCACCAGCAGCCCTTTGAATTTTTCAGCGGAGGTACGGTCGTTGCAGCCCGGAAACTTGGCGATCAGGCCTTTGCTTTGCACGGCAAATTTTTCCACGCCAACCTCGCGCCAGGGATGCTTCTCATCCCCCAGCCACCAGGCCGGGAATTCGGCAAGGCTGTCCGCGAACTCGGTGTAAGTTTTAAGCTTCACCCAGCCGAGTATGCCCTGCGCACCCGCCACCCGCCCCATGATTATCATGGGGTCTGCTTCGTTACGCTTTTGCTGCGGCACCAGCGCGCTTGACCAGCTTGGCAACGGCATCGCTCAGTTGCGCGCCTTTTCCCTGCCAGTACGCCACGCGATCCAGTTGGATATTCATGCCATCCGGACCTTCGGGAGCAACCGGGTTGTAAAAACCGAGACGCTCGATGAACCTGCCATCGCGGCGGTTGCGCGAATCCGCCACCACTACGTTGAAGAACGGGCGGTTCTTGGAACCGCCGCGTGAGAATCGAATAATAACCATAGTCAAACCTACTTTTCGTTAGCTGATGCCAAAGGGCGCGAATTCTACGACACTTTACAGGGTGGTGGCAAGGCGGGCGTGCTGGCAAGCCCGCACGCCTGTTTCGCCGTATCGCCTTATTCGGTCACGCGGACTTTCTTTTCTTCCTTGATCGCGTAGCGCACTTCAACCCGGCGGTTGGCGGCGCGCCCCGTTTCGGTCTTGTTGTCGGCGATAGGCTGGGTATCGGCATAACCGGCTGTGCTGATGCGATCTGCCGCCACGCCATTCTTCACCAGCCACGCCTTCACGGCGGCCGCACGATTCTCCGACAGCTTCTGGTTGTTTTTCCGCTTGCCGCGATCATCGGTATGGCCGCTCACCTCCAGCCTCACTTCCGGATACTGCCTGGCGGCATTTACCACTTCGTTCAGCTTCACGTCTGCCGTCTTCAGCAACTTGGCGGAACTGGTGGCGAAGTTCGCGCCCTCAAGGCGAACCGGCTTCTCGCTCAGAACGGTTTTCCAGCTTTCCCTGGGTTGTGGCGCAGGTGCGGCTACCGGAGCCGGCGCAGGTGCCGGAGCAATCACCGGTGCAGGCTTGGGCGCTTCCTTCACGGCCACGGGCTGCGGCGCGGGTGCTGGAGCGGGTGCCGCCTTGGGCGCGCTAAAATAGTACCTGACGCCGAAGGTAAGATTGTCGTTGTTCAGTTTGGAGCCATTGGTCTTCGCGGAACTGCCGGACCACTCGGCATTCACGCCCCAGTTCGGCGTGTATTTGTATTCGATGCCCAGGCCGCCGTGCAAACCTCCGCCGCTGATTGTGGAAGCGCCGTTCGTGCCTTTGGTATGCGCGTAACCCAGCCGGGCATATGGCAGCCATCTACCCTGGGGCAACCCCAGCTTCAGATCCACGCCGTAGGCATCGCTGCCATAGTTATTGGCGGGCACCGCAGCATGATCAGCCTTGCTGTTTGAATCCAGAAAAATATCAACGCCCAGCAGGAAACGCTGCAAGTCCCAGTTGTGGCCACCATCTATGCCGAACGTCGCGGCGTCTTTCCCTCCAGCCGCTAGCGGGCCACCGGAAATATCCGAGCGGTTCAAGCCGGCTCTGGCGCCGATAAAACTGCCGTCAAATTCGCTTGCCTGCGCACTGGCCATCGCCGATAGGGCCGCCAGCAAAGCGAGGCGTATTGTTGTTGTTTTCATGACTGTCCTTTCTGGAAAATATTACGAAATTTACTACCCTGATTATTCCCGTGCAGGCCATTTTCATGCGGAATTTCGCATAAAAGGTAAGATTGCACACCAAATATAGTTAAGTGCCCATTATAAACGATATAAACGATGCTCCAACCATCCCGTCCAGATTTATGCGGGGCCGGGTAAAGGGGCCCTCTAAAGTGAAATAAAGCACCGGACAGACAGCTTTAGCCCACCTCGGATGCTGGCATGAAGAAAGTTATTCCCGTGGCATTTCCGGCAACTCAACCGGATGATCGAGTTCCACGCGCTCGATTCTGGCGAACTGCTCGGTAATTTTGCGGCTGCTGATTTGCACGTCGTCCACGTCCTTGTTCGCCTGGCGGATGTGGTCGGCCAGTTTCTTCATGCGCTCGTCGAAGCGGCCAAAGTCCTTGCCCAGCTTGCCCAGCTCGTCCTTGATAATATGCACCTGCTTGCGCGTTTCCACGTCCTTCATCACCGCGCGCGCGGTGTTCAGCACGGCCATCAGCGTGGTCGGCGAAACAATCCACACGCGGCGCTGCATCGCATAGTCCACCACATCGGGATGGTGCGCGTGAATTTCGGCAAACACCGCCTCGGCGGGGACGAACATCACCGCGCCATCCGAGGTCACCTCGGGAATGATGTACTTGCTGCTGATGTCGTCCACATGCTTCCTGATGTCGGCCCTGAACTGGCGTTGCGCCAGCGTCTTGTCCTGCTCGGCCAGGCCGGCATCGAACATGCGGTGATAATTCTCCAAAGGAAATTTTGAATCCACCGCAACCATGCCGGTCGGCTCCGGCAACATGAGCACGCAATCGGCGCGGCAACTGTTGGGCAGAGTGTATTGCATGAAATATGATTGCGGCGGCATGATGTTGCGCACCAGCCCTTCCAGTTGCACCTCGCCGAATGCCCCGCGCGAACGCTTGTCGCCGAGCAGCTCCTGCAGGCTCACCACGTTGGTGGTCAGGCTGTCTATTTTTTTCTGCGCCTCGTCTATGGTGGCCAGCCGCGACATCACGCTGACGAAAGTCTCGTTGGTCTTCTTGAAGCCCTCGTCCAGCCGCTCGCCGACCTTGCCGCCGATCTGCTCCAGCCGCCCGTCCACAGTTTTGGATAAGGTCTCGATGCTGTTCGCCAGATGCTGCGTGGCATTGCGGAAAGAATCCTGGATGAGCTTCTGATCTTCGCGCCCCTGCTCCGCCAGCTTCGCCAATGTCTGCGCCAGTATTTCGCTGCGCAGCACGTCCTGCTTGGCTTGCAGCGCAGTAACCGCTTCGCGCGTGAGACGCAACTCTTCGCTCACAGCCACACGCAAGCGATCTGCTTCAGCCGCCTGCGCCGCAATTAGCCGGTCGCCCTGCTTGTTCAGCCCATCATGCAGATCGGTGAGCATGGCGCGATGCTGCTGCTCCAGCACCTGCGCAGCGCGCGAGGGCTGTTTGTGCTGCATCACCAGCAGCACGATGACCAGCGCCAAAACGGCTGCGATTAACAGAATTTCCAAGATACTCTACCCGGCAAAATCAAATTCTCTCTGGCCTACTTCGCCTTGAACGCATCGGCCAGAAAGGCCAAACCCTCGCCCCACGAAGCCTTGTCCGCCTTTGCGTTGTAGGCCAGCGGCAGGTTGAATTTCTTGCCGTATTCATCTGCCGAAGGGTTGGTGAAAGCATGCGTGGCGCCGGGATAGGTCACCACCTTGTAGTTCACCCCCGCCTTTTCCATTTCATCACGGAATGTCGCAACCTGCGTGGCGGGAATCATCGGGTCGTCCTCGCCGGTGAAGGAAGCCATGCGCGCCTTCACCTTGCCGCGCTCCGCCGGTTGTTGGGTGCCGAGGCCGCCGTGGAAGCTGGCCACCGCCTTGAGCGGCTCGCCTGCGCGCGCCATGTTCAGGACCACCGAGCCGCCGAAGCAATAGCCAATGGCGGCGATATTGGCGGCATCCACCGACTTCTCCTGCTTGAGCAAATTGAACGCGGCCTCAAACCGCGCGCGGGCTAACGCGGCGTTCTGGCTCACCTCACTGGCAAACTTGCCGGCATCGTCCGGATGGTGCGCCTGCTTGCCGTCGCCATACATATCCACCGCCAGCGCGGTGTAGCCCTGCTCCGCCAGCATGTGGGCGCGTTTGCGCGCGTAATCATTGTGCCCCCACCACTCGTGTACCACCAGGATGCCGGGGCGTTTGCCCTTGATGGCGTCATCGTAGGCGATATAGCCCTTCAAGGCGGTGCCGTTTGCGCTGTAGGTAACTTCCCTTTCCTGTATTGCGGCATGGGACATGGAAACGGCAGCCAGCATGATTCCGGCAAACAAAAAAAGTTTTTTCATGGCATCCTCGGCAAGAAAAGCGAAGGGCAGTATAAACCAATCTGTCAGGCCAAATGAGAATGGGCGCTTACCAAGCCACCATTGGCTGTTTCACTTCGAAATTGAATCTGCGGTTTTTGCCGTTAGGCTTCGGGTTGATGTATTTATAGCCGCCCGTGCTACTTGAACAGGGGAATGCGGAAAGCTCAACGGTTCCAATTACCCGTTACCAGTCATACGCCAATATCCGCTTCGTGCCAAGCGACGCTCAAGGTTGAGAATTCGCTGCCGCAAAGCCATCATTCGTGAAGTGCAGCCGTTTGATACCCAAGATGCCAATTTGCGCCGGAGATACTCCAGTAGTGCCCAGCATGCGATCCATCCTCTGTAAGGATGGATCAATTCATTTGGATTATGCCGGTCATTACAGTACATTACTGAATGTTTCGCAGACCAAGCACCGACATTAAGGCCGCATAAAAAAACAGAAACGGGGGCACAATGCCACGGATATTCGACAATATCGAAAAGTCGCTTTTGCCTGCATTGCAGGAGACGCTGCAAGTTGCTGAGCGGGCGGATTTCTGTGTCGGCTATTTCAATCTGCGTGGATGGCGGCACCTTGCGGATCATGTGGATCGGTGGGCGGGTGGTGACGGGCAGTGTTGCCGGTTGCTGGTGGGGATGCACATCACGCCAACTGATGAGTTACGCCGTGGTCTGCGCACCCAAGATGATTTGGACGGGCTGGATAACCAGACGGCCATTCGCGAAAAGCAGCGTATTGCCGAGGATTTTCGCCAGCAACTTGTTTTTGGCGTACCCACTAATCAGGACGAAGCGGCACTCCGCCACCTTGCAGCGCAAATCCGCAGCAAAAAGCTGGTCGTTAAGGTGCATCTGCGCCATCAGCTTCATGCCAAGCTCTACCTGCTGCACCGGCAAGACGCCAACAATCCTGTCACTGGATTCCTGGGCAGCAGCAATCTCACGCTTGCCGGTTTGTCAAAACAAGGCGAGCTGAACGTGGATGTGCTGGAGCACGATGCCTGCAACAAGCTGGTAAGCTGGTTCGAGGACCGCTGGAGCGATCGCTGGTGTATCGACATATCAAAAGAACTTGCGGAAATTATTGAGCAGAGCTGGGCTGGTGAAAAGCTTGTCCCGCCTTATCATGTATACCTGAAGATGGCATACCATCTGGCACAAGAAGCGCGCGCAGGTCTTTCCGAATTCCACATTCCCTCAGTCTTTGGCAACACCTTATTCGACTTCCAGGTCGCAGCGGTCAAGATCGCGGCGCATCACCTCAATAAGCGTGGCGGCGTGCTCATCGGCGACGTGGTGGGTCTCGGCAAGTCCATGATGGCCACAGCTTTGGCGAAAGTTTTTGAGGATGACTACCACACCGAAACACTCATCATCTGCCCGAAGAACCTTGTGTCTATGTGGGAAGACTACGTTCACCGCTACCGCCTGCACGCCAAGGTCTTGCCTCTCTCCAAGGTTTTGAACGAATTGCCCGAAAAGACCCGCCGCTACCGCGTCGTGCTCATCGACGAATCGCATAATCTGCGCAACAAAGAGGGCAAGCGCTGGAAGGTGATCCGCGAATACATCGAGCGCAATGACAGCCATTGCATCCTGCTATCGGCCACGCCTTACAACAAGACCTACATTGATCTCTCGGCGCAACTCTCGCTGTTTCTGCGCGATGATGCCGACATCGGCGTCCGCCCCGAAAAACTGCTGGCGGAACTTGGGGGAGAGCATGAGTTTATCCGCCGCCACCAGTGCCCGGTGCGCTCGCTGGCAGCCTTTGAAAAAAGCAACAACCCGGATGACTGGCGCGACTTGATGCGGCTTTACATGGTGCGCCGCACACGCGGCTTCATCATGCAGCATTACTCTCAAGAGGATGAGCGCGGCAAGTATCTCCAGTTCGCGGATGGTGCAAAATCATACTTTCCCAAGCGCGTGCCGAAGAACCTCACGTTCACTATCAACGATGCCGACCCCGCCGATCCCTATGCCCGTTTCTACTCCGACAAGGTGGTTGGCACGATCAACGCACTGGTGTTGCCCCGCTACGGACTCGGCAACTACATCGCCCCGAAACCAAAAAACCCGCCAACGCCCCATCAGGTCAAGATCATTGACGGCCTTTCCCGTGCTGGCACACGGCTGATGGGTTTCTGCCGCACCAACCTGTTCAAGCGCCTGGAAAGCGCTGGTCCGGCCTTTCTGTTTTCCATCGAACGCCACATTCTGCGCAACTTCATCGTCCTGCACGCCATCGAACAGGGGCTCGACATCCCGTTAGGCACTCAAGGCGCAGAGCTGCTGGACACGCGCTATCACGATGAAGACCCCGAAGACGCAATGGCCACCGATGGGGGCGACAACGGCGATGATGAGGAAATTACCGACGACCCGGAAATTGTTTCCGCCACGTCTAATGGCCTGCGCACCGAAGCCGACTATCGCGAGCGCGCAGCCAAAGCCTATACCGGCTACAGCAGCACCTTCAAAAACCGTTTCAAATGGCTGCCCAGCACGCTGTTTGTCAAAGCCTTGACCAATGATTTGCAGGCAGACGCATTGGCATTGCTCGACGTGCTCAAACAATGTGGCGACTGGAACCCGGAACACGATGCCAAGCTCACCGAATTGGCAAGGCTCATTTCCAAAAAACACGGCAACGAAAAGTTGCTCATCTTCACGCAGTTCGCGGACACGGCGCGCTATTTAAAAGATCAACTCGTGGCGCGCGGCATCAAGCAAATCGAAAAAGCCACCGGCGATAGCTTGGAACCCACCGAGCTTGCATGGCGCTTCTCACCCGAGTCCAACGGCAAGCGCGACAAAGTGCGGGGCGCGGACGAGTTGCGCGTGATGATTGCCACCGACGTACTCTCCGAAGGCCAAAATCTTCAGGATGCCCATATTGTGGTTAATTACGATTTGCCCTGGGCGATCATCCGGCTAATCCAGCGTGCAGGCCGCGTTGACCGCATCGGCCAGCAGTCCGACAAAATTCTCTGTTATTCCTTTGTTCCGGCAGACGGTGTGGAAAGACTCATCAAACTTCGCGCCAAAGTGCGCCAACGTCTCATCGAAAACGCCGAAGTTGTCGGCTCCGACGAGACTTTCTTTGATGATGACAAGGACAATGATCTTATCAGCGATTTGTACACCGAGAAAAATGGCATTCTCGACGACGATGGCGATACCGAGGTTGACCTTGCCTCTTACGCCTACCAGATATGGAAGAACGCCACGGATGCCGACTCATCACTGGCAGCAAAGATAGAGGCGATGCCCAATGTGGTTTATGCCACCAAGGCGCATCAGCCCCAGCCCGCCGCGCCGAAGGGTGTGCTGGTCTATATGCGCACCGCACATGGCAACGACGCTTTGGCGTGGATGGATGAAACGGGCAACCCCGTCACTCAATCCCAGCTCACTATTTTGAAAGCGGCGGCGTGCTCTGCACAAACTGACCCGTTGCCGCGCATGGAAAATCACCACGAACTTACCCACAAGGGGCTGTCGCATATCATCGAAGAAGAAAAATCCTTCGGTGGCGCATTGGGCAGGCCATCCGGCGCGCGCTTCAAGGCGTATGAGCGCCTCAAGCGTTATCGCGAAAGCGTGGGCGACAAGCGCGATCTGTTCGTTACCGAAGAGCACGTCCGGCGCATCGACCGGGCACTGGAAGAAATCTATCGCTACCCGCTCTATCAATCGGCCACCGACACATTGAACCGTCAGTTGAAGGCCGGAATTGGGGATCACCAGCTTGCCGATCTGATACTCAATCTGCGTGAGGACGGACGTCTGTGCGTGATTGATGAACAGGAAAATCAGTCAGAACCAAAGTTGATTTGCTCGATGGGACTGGCATAAGGGCGCTTCTAAAAATTATCCGTTCATGCTTCGACAAACTCAGCACGAACGGATAACCTGTTGATTTACAATAATGGCCGTTCGCACTGAGCCTGTCGAAGTGCGATTTTTAGAAGTGCCCATAATCTATCGCCACTTAAAAGGAGAAAAACCATGAGCATGAACTTCAAGCCCTATATCACCCGTGACCCCTCGATCTGTGGCGGTGAGCCGGTCATCACCGGCACACGAATAACGGTGCGCACCATCCTCGCAAGCCTGGCGGAAGGGATGGGCACGGATGAACTCTTGCTGGATTTTCCGACGCTCAGCCGTGATGCCGTGCGCGCCGTTGTTGCCTTTGCGGCAGTATCGGCAGAAGAAGACCTCCCGTTGCCGGCAACCCCGGTGCTGGCATGAACCTAAATAATCTATTGATCCGTCATTCCCGCGCAGGCGGGAATCCAGCAAGGGCAAACATCCCGCGAAGCGGACAAAACCGCGATGTTCTCCCGCTTCGCGGGAGATTTTTTAAACATCTGGATTCCCGCCTGCGCGGGAATGACGCAGTTTTGTACTAATGGACTATCAGAGATGAAAATCAAGCTCGACGAAAACCTGCCCGCGAGGTTGGCGCCCATTCTGCAAAAGCACGGGCACGATGTTGACACCGTGCCCGAGGAGCACTTGAGCGGCAGACCGGATGCAGAAATCTGGCAGGCAGTGAGTGCGGAAGGCCGTTTTCTTATCACCCAGGATATGGATTTTTCCGACACCCGCCAATTCGCGCCCGGCACGCACGCCGGTTTGTTGCTTGTCCGTTTGCGCGAACCGGGTGCTCATGCCCTGCTGGAGGCCATCAACGCCGTTGCCGCCGAGATCGCCGGTTGGGGCGGCTGCTTCGTCGTCCTCACCGAAAACAAAATCCGAATCAAGCGCCCATGACGATAGACGCTGCGCGTTTCCAGAAGCTGCTCGACGAATTCAAGCTGGAACAACTTTTCAACGAATTCGGCTGGGATCGTGCCAGCCTCAAACCGCAGGAGATTCCGGTCAGCGGCGAGACTTTCACCCTGACCGCCCTCGCCCAAAAACGCGGTGTCGCGGTTTTCCGTTGCTCGCCCGATGGCAGCGGCAATATCCCGCCCCGCCCCACGCTGCTCAAGATCGAGAAAGAAGCCACCAAGCTCGCCCACGAGCACCTGCTGGTCTTTGCCGATGCAGCGCAAACCACGCTCACCTGGCTGTGGGTCGCCCGCGTGCCCGGCCAGCCCAACACCACGCGCGCACACACCTGGCACAAGGGCGCCAGCGGCGAAGCGCTACGGCAAAAACTAAACCAGATCGTTTGGGCGCTGGAAGAAGAAAATGCCATCACCCTCACCGATGTCATCACGGGCCTGCGTCGCGCCTTTGACCGTGACAAGGTTTCCAAAACGTTTTACGAAAAATTCAAAGCCGAGCATCAAATCTTTGCCGGCTTCATCAAGGGCATTGCGGCGGCCACCGACCAAGCCTGGTATGCCTCGCTGATGCTCAACCGCCTGATGTTTGTTTACTTCATCCAGCAAAAAGGCTTCCTCGACGGCAACCAGAACTATCTGTCCGACCGTATGCGGCGTGTGCGCGAACAATCAGGTGAAGGCCACTTTCATTCTTTCTACCGCCAGTTCCTGCGCCGCCTGTTTCACGAAGGGCTGGGGCAACACAAAAAATCACGCGGCGCTGACCTTTCCACCCTGATCGGCGATGTGCCCTACCTCAACGGCGGCCTGTTCGATGTGCATGAACTGGAGGAAGCCCACCCCGACATAGACATTCCCGACGCAGCCTTCGAGCGCCTGTTCACCTTCTTCGACGCCTACGACTGGCATCTCGATGATCGCCCTTTGTCCAAAGGCACCGAAATCAACCCCGACGTACTCGGCTACATTTTCGAAAAGTACATCAACCAGAAGCAGATGGGGGCGTACTACACCAAGGAAGACATCACCGAGTACATCAGCAAAAACACGGTTGTTCCGCATTTGCTGGAACAGGCAAGGGAGCGCTGCAAGGTCGCCTTCGACGGTGATGCATCGGTGTGGAACCTGCTCAAAAACGATCCCGGACGCTACATCTACCCGGCGATGAAAACTGGCGTAGTTGATACAAGCGGCAACATGGTGCCCGAAACAGCGCTCCCGGACTTTGTGCAAAAGGGAATGCACGACCCCAAGGCGCGCATGTTCGAGCGCCGCTACAACCTCGGCGAAGCGCTGTTCCACACCGCCACCGGCGAGCGCGGCACGCTGCCGACCGAAACCTGGCGCGAGTATGTGGAACGGCGCACCCGCTGCCTGTCATTGGGTGAAAAACTCGCCAGTGGTGAAGTGCGCAGCGCCGACGACCTCATCACCCACAACCTCGACATCCGCCAGTTCATGCAGGATGTGATTGACACCTGCACCGGCCCCGACCTGTTGCGCGCCGTCTGGCAAGCCATCGTCGGGCGCGTGCCGGAAAAATCCAACGAAAAATTCCGCCACGGCATCACCATCCTCGACCCCACTTGCGGCTCGGGTGCATTCCTCTTCGCCGCACTCAACGTGCTGGAACTCTTGTACGAAGCCTGCCTCGACCGTATGGAAGGCTTTGTCGAAGATGCCAAACGCTCCCCTCGCACCCAAACATCAAGCACCCCAGAGGACGTGCGTAGGTCGGGCTTCAGCCCAACAAGTCGGCATGAATGCCGACCTACAACAGGTTCATGTACCGGTGAGAAAAGTGCTGGAAAGCTGGGAGAATGCATTTTTGCCGACTTCAGCAAAGTGCTGGATGAAGTCGCCCGCCATCCTTCGCGCCGCTACTTCATCTACAAAAATATCATCCTGCACAACCTCTTTGGCGTGGACATCATGGCCGAGGCGGTCGAAATCTGTAAGCTGCGCCTGTTCCTCAAGCTGGTGTCGCAGGTGGATGGCGGGAGCGAACTGGAACCGCTGCCGGACATTGACTTCAACATTCGTGCAGGCAACACGCTGGTCGGCTATGCCACCGAGGCGCAGTTCGATGCCGCCAACACGCTCGCCAGCGACCAGACACACCGTGCCGAAATCAAGGCCAGCACCGCCGACCTGGCCGACCTCTTTGACCGCTTCCGCGAACAGCAAACCGTGCATGGTGGCAAAGTCACGGCAGACGACAAGCGCAAGCTGCGCGACAAGCTGAATGGCTTGAGCCTGGAGCTGGATCGTTATCTCGCCCACGATTACGGAATTGATCCTGACAGCGCCAGTGCCTTTGCCGCTTGGCGCGAGAGTCATCAGCCGTTTCACTGGTTCGCGGAGTTCTACGGCGTGATGCGCGAGGGCGGGTTTGATGTGGTGATTGGGAATCCTCCCTTTGTTGAATACACCAAAATCAAAAACACCTACACCGTCAAGGACTCGCTCACTCTTTCATGCGGAAACCTTCACGCACTTGTTACAGAGCAATCTCTTAAAGTTGGTCAGCGAGCTGGCAGGTTTGGATTGGTGCTTCCTATAAGCGCTTTTTCCACCGCAAGAATGCAACCGCTTCAAGATTTCTGTAGTACCAATCTATCTTTGCTATGGCACTCAACATATGGCATTCGGCCATCAAAACTATTTGAGGGTGCTGAACAACGTGTCTGCATCATGATCGCCAAGGGGGGCGGCGCTTCATCCTTCTCGTGTTACTCGGCAAAACACCGCCGCTGGCAAGCGAGTGAGCGAGAGCATCTCTTCCAATCGACCAAATACATCAACTCAACCACCTCATTGGAAAGATTCCGGTTTCCGAAAATATCCCACGAAATTGAGCAGCAGGTCATAGCAAAGCTGCCCGCTCACAATCTAATAATGGCTTGGGATAGATCTGCTCCGGTCATAATTTTCTGGCACCGGATACCAGCCTATTTCGTAAAATCGGTTGATTTCACCCCTCATTTTTCGAGTGATCGCGATGGTGAGAAAAGGTCTGAAGACTACAAACCCTTTCCCACGACACGAGCATTGGCGGGGAAAGTCGTTGGCCTCCTGAGTTCAAATTTTTTCTACTGGTACTGGTTCGCTGTTTGTGAGGGTTATCACTGCGGCAAACAGGAGGTTCTGGATTTTCCGGTAAATCTTCGTTTAATCCCCGATGACGTATCCGATCTTGCTGCGAACCTGATGATTGATTTGCAGGCAAACTGCGTTCGAAAAACACGGGTGCAGAAGACTACGTCAATTGAATACGATGAGTTTTATCCGTGGAAATCCAAGGTAATCATGGACAGGATCGATCTTGCGATCGCTATGAGTTACAACCTGTCTGACGAGGAAAGTGATTTTTTCATCAACTACGACATCAAGTACCGCATGGGCGGGACGGAGGAAGAGGAATGAAGCTGCTGTCCTACCTGCGCACACAACTTGTGGCAGGTGAATTCGAGTTTACCCAACATGCATTGAAGCGCGTAGTGGAGCGTAACATCGCCAACGCTGAAATCCGCGAGGCGGGCGCCCGAGCAGTCATCATCGAGGACTATCCAGCCGACAAGTACGGCCCCAGTTGCCTGCTGCTGGGGTTTACAATTGTGAACCGCCCGCTGCATATCCAAGTCGCCCGGCAGGCCGGGCTTCGAATCAAAATCATCACGCTCTATGAACCTGACCCGGCAGAATGGGTCAATTACATCGAAAGGAGGAAGTAATCATGTCGAAATGCGAAGTCTGCGGCGGCAGCGAGTTCCGCCGCGAGGAGGTGGAAGAGGTTTTCCATGTCAACGGGCACTATGCGCTGGTCGAGCATATTCCTGCAACGGTGTGTGTCCAATGCGGCGAAAAGACCTTCGACGCCGAGACAGCCGAAGGCATCCGCAAAATGCTGCACGAGCGACACCAGCCAGCCCGGTCGGTGGCGATGGATGTCTTTGCGTACTGAAAATCGACGAAGGCAGGGATGAAATCGGCAATGGATGCTGCCTCACAGGGTAGATGGTTGGGCATCCTGCGCGACCGCCTCGGCACCGAAGCACCCGAGCAATTGTCCGGTGTCGGCAACGTGGCGCTGCTCGACGAACCGCTGCTTGGCCTAATCTCATCCCGCGAGTGTCCCGGCCAAGTCTTACTCGATACTCTGGATCATGTGCCGGAATGGGTGAAGGCTGGCCGTGTCATCGTCAGCGGCTTCCACTCGCCGCTGGAACAGCAGGTATTGCGCTCTGTGCTCCGGCGCAACGGTCACGCGGTAAAAGTGCTGGCACGCGGCATGACCGACTATCGCCCCACCCCCGAAGAACGCGAACCCCTGACCAGTGGACGGATGCTGGTCGTCAGCCCCTTCGCCCCCATCGTTACCCGCACCACCCGCGAAACCGCGCTGACACGCAACCGGCTGGTGCTCGCACTGGCCACGGAGATCGTTGTTCCCCACGTCGCCGCCGGAAGTCCTCTCGCGGCCTTGTTGGAAAAGTCGGCGCTGGCGGAACGGCGAAGCGCACATGAATGAGCATCGAGAAAAACTGGAGGACATCATTCGCCAAGGCGTGGCGGTCGATTTGTTCCACGCAGATGAGGCGTTGTCGCTCGACATGTTTGTCGGTCAGCATGCGAACGAAATCAACAAGGCGACATTTGGCGCATTCTTTGGCAGCCTGCAAATCATGCTCATCCGAAGAGCCGCGCTGGTTGGACTCAAGAGCACTACTCATCGGCCTCGTTTTCGGGGCATACAATTGGTATAACGAGGCGGCTCTCTAAGGATTCAGCTTGGAGGGCAATATCTGGGGCGTGTTCGGAGGGCTTGTTGGCGCGGTTTTGTTGGGCGCGATAACCACCTGGTCATGCCCATCGCGCCCAAAAAACTAAAGGGCTCTAAATATTGGAGGTGAGCAAGTCGCGCGCTTTTTTAGGTCGGGCTTAAGCCCGACCTTGTATGGGGGCACCAGCATGGTTCCGGTATTGCAAAGCACCCACTTAGTCCTACTGTGTCACAAAGCGCTGAAGGGCGCATTGCGGCGTTAAAATCGGGCTCGGAAT
>CXWL01111328.1_pt2 | contig 47741 bp, 52 predicted proteins | sample 590931 | NCBI WGS metagenome assembly CXWL01 (sample SAMEA3498368, study PRJEB10139) | groundwater metagenome | biome: water well; material: biofilm material | place: Germany | collected 2015-04-27 | reverse complement strand
GTGTGGAATCCTATCGTGGATGATAGCGCTATTAGTCTCATTATGAAAGCGAATTAGAATTAAAACGGCACCACCGAAAGGAACATGCGGCTGAATATGCTGGTGATCGCGGAACGATCCACGCTGCTGGTTCCTTTGTATTCTAGATGAACATCGGCCACCTGGGTGGATGGCACCGTGTTGCTGCCGGTAATGGAAGTCGGGTTGACCACGCCGGAGAAGCGGATGAATTCATCCGACTGGCCGATTGCGACCTGCTTTTCCCCGCCGACCAGCAGGTTGCCATTGGGCAGCACCTCGATCACGGTCACGGCAAGGGTTCCGGTAAAGGCATTGCTGCCTGCGGTGTCGCTCTTGTTGGCCAGCTTGCCGCTCGACTTGCCGCTGGCGCCGAGGGAACCCAGCAGCACGGCGGGAGTTGCTGCGGTGGCGTTGCCCCCGTGCAGGTTTCCGGTGATGCCGGGCGTAGTGGCCGAGATGCTGCCACTGTGTTCCGCGTTGCTGCTGGTTTTCTCGCTGGCCGACGTGGCTTCGGAAATTACGATGGTCAGGATATCGCCCACATTGCGCGCGCGGCGATCCTCGAACAGTGGACGCTCGTTGATCCCAGCTTGAAAGATGGCTCCATTCCGGGCTGCAACCGTATTCTGCTCGACCGGTTTCGCCGTCATCGGCTGCTGGATGCGGGTGGAGGGTGTGCCTGCGCACCCGGCAAGCATTGCCAGCACTCCACAGAAAACCAGCAAACCTGCCAAATGACCACGCATGATGCGCCTCGCTATATTTGTGACAGCTTCTGCAACATTTGATCCGAAACAGTAATTGCCTTGGAATTGACCTCGTAAGCGCGTTGCGTCTGGATCATGTTTACCAGTTCTTCCACCACGTTGACGTTGGACGTTTCCACATAACCCTGGCTCAACATTCCGGTGCCGTTGGTGCCCGGCACATTGGTGCCGGGTGTGCCGGAAGAAGCCGTTTCAACATACAGGTTCTCACCCTGGCTTTGCAGGCCTGCCGGATTGATGAAACTGGCAAGCTGCATGCTGCCGATTTGCACCGGTGCGGTTGCTCCCGGCTGCGACACCGTCACTACGCCATCGCGACCGATCGTGACGCTGGTGGCGTTTGCCGGAACCGTCATCGCGGGCTGCACCACAAACCCGCTTGAAGTCACCACCTGCCCCTGGCTGTCGGTCTGGAACGAACCGTCGCGCGTGTAAGCGGTGGTGCCGTCCGGCAGCAGCACCTGGAAAAAACCCGGCCCCTGAATCGCCATATCCAGCTTGTTGCCGGTCTGCTGCAGATTGCCCTGGGTGTGGATGCGCTCGGCGGCAATCGGTCGCACCCCGGTGCCGATCTGCAAGCCGGAAGGGATCTGGGTCTGCTGCGACGACTGCGCCCCCGGCTGACGTAACGTCTGGTACAGCAAATCCTCAAATACCGCACGCGAGCGCTTGAAGCCGGTGGTGCTGACGTTCGCCAGGTTGTTGGCGATCACATCCATCTGGGTCTGCTGGGCATCCAGGCCGGTTTTTGAAATCCACAGAGAGCGAATCATGGTTAAACCTTTCTAGTTGGCAGTCGCCAGTCGTTAGCCGATAGTTGGCGTTGTCCGCTGCGCGGGGTTTGGTTTAACTAGCGACTAACGGCTGGCGACTGCCTTTAACGGATGTTAAGAATCGTTCCTGCCTGCCTCGAGTTGCTATCTGCGCTTTGCAGCATTTTCATCTGCATGTCGAACTGCCGCGCCAGCGAAATCATGTTGACCATCGCCTCCACGACATTCACGTTGCTGCTTTCCAGGCTGCCCGATGCCACCATTACGGCGGCATCCGCTACGGCGGGAGCGCCGTCACGGGTGCGGAACAGGCCATCCGCGCCGCGCACCAACTGCTCCTGCGGCGGGTTCACCAGCTTGATGCGCCCCACCACCACGACCTGGCTGGGCTTGGGGCCGCTGGGCACGGTGGAAATCGTCCCGTCTTTGGCGATGGTGATTTCGGTATCTGGCGGAATGGCGATCTGGCCGCCGTCACCCGCAACCGTGAGGCCGCTGCGGGTTTGCAGTATGCCGTTGGACGAAATTTGCAAGCTGCCGTTGCGGGTATAGGCTTCGTTGCCGTTTGCCAGCTGTACCGCGATCCAGCCTGGCCCCTGCACCGCAACATCCAGCTCGCGCCCGGTCTGCTGCAACGCGCCTGAAGCGAAATCCGCGCCTGCGGTGGAATCCACCACGAACGCACGCGTCGGCAAGCCATCCCCGACCAGCGGCACGGCGCGAAACGTGTTCACCGCAGCGCGGTAGCCGGGGGTGCTGGTGTTGGACAGGCTCTGCGCCACTGCTGCCTGCTGTTGCAGCACATGGGAAGCGCCGGTCATGGCGGTATAGATCAGCCTATCCATTATTTGTCCCTGCTATCAGCGTAGATTTGTAATGGTTTGCAATATCGCATCCTGCGCCTTGATGGTCTGCGCGTTGGCCTGGTACACGCGCTGTGCGGTGATCATCTGCACCAACTCGTCCGTCAAATCCACGTTGGAATCTTCCAGCGCCGAAGATTGCAGCACGCCCAGGCTGCCCGCCCCGGGCGTACCTATCAGCGCCGCACCCGAGGCGGCGGTGTCCGCCCACTCGTTGTTGCCCAGCGGCTGCAGGCCCTGCGCGTTGGCGAAATTGGCCATGACAATCTGGCCCATGGGCATGGATTGGCCATTGGAATAGCGCCCCTGGATGGTACCGTCCGACGCGGTGCTGAACCCGCTCAACTGGCCTGAGGTATAGCCGGTCTGGCTCAAGCGGGTGACGCCGAACAGCGCGCCGAACTGGGTGGTAGTGGCACAATCAAACGTCAGGTTCATGGTTGCCGCACCCGGCGGGGTAAAGGGCGACGCCGCGAACACCCCGCCAGCCGGCAGGGACTGTACGCCGGACGTTGTAAAACCCAGCACCCCCATGGGGGTTCCCGCCGCCGGAACCAACGCGCCGTCCATGGCCAGGTACACGTTCCAGGCATTAGCGGACGCTTTCTGGAAATACAGGGTCGCAACATGGCTGTTGCCCAAACTGTCGTAGGTTGTCAGTGAGGTCGAGCTGTTGTACGACGACGGGTTGGTCGGGCTGAATACCGTGGCTCCCGCCGTCACAACCGGCGCAGCACCGAACAGGTTGGCGGCGGCGCTTCCGGTCGGAGCGGCTACGGAAGAAGTGGCGCCGGCTGCCGATGCAGAGGTCATGGTCAGAATATTCGCCGACGTCGCGACCGCGACCGACCGTCCTGCTGCGGCCAGCAGGGGATCGGCGTTCACCGCAGATTGTATGGCCGCAGCCAATGCCGCAGTCGAAGTATAGGTGGCGATCGGGATGGTCACTGCGCCGGAAGCGACGCCGTCCACCGTCACGTTCAGGGTATTGTTCCCGGCCCCAATAACCAGTGTGCCTACCGCCGCGTTTCCCGTCACGTTTCCGGAAGAAAGCGCGGTCGGAAAGGCCGAGCGCGCATCGAGGTTCAGCCCGACCGTCACCCCGGCTGACGCCACCGGCGACAATGCGGCGGTGGAGATGGACAGCGGCCCGAGCGGCAGGGTTGCGCCGGTAACAGGATCAACGGGGTATCCCGTCAACTTGTGCCCCAGGCTGTTGATGATATAGCCGTTCTTGTCGAGCTGGAACTGGCCATTCCTCGCATAGACGATGGAGTTGTTCTTGTCCATGCGGAAAAACCCCTGGCCGTTTATCGCCATGTCCAGCGAATTATTGGTGGAGGTGATATTCCCCTGATCGAATTGCTGCGCGATGATGGCCAGCTGGGTGCCAAGCCCGGATTGCGTTCCGACCGACCCGCTTATCGCGCTGGCGAACACATCCGCAAACTGGGCTTGCGACCCCTTGAAGCCGACCGTGCTGGAGTTGGCGACATTGTTGCCGATCACGTCCAGGTTTTTGGCGGCCGCGCTTAACCCGCTCAATCCTTGCTGAAAGCTCATGAAAATCTCCCCGCGCTATTGCGCATGTCACATCACCTGTTTGACGGCGGACAAAGCGAACTCGCCAAATTTTCCCACATTGAGCGTTGCGCCCTTCGCCCCCGGTATGACCGCATTGACCATGCCGAATGACAATGTTGTCACTGAAGAATTATTGCCCGCCAGAACCGCTTCCGCCGTAAAGTGGTAAGCGCCATCTGCAGCAAGTGCGCCGGTATCCGTCACACCGTCCCAGGCCAGCGGAACCGTCCCGGAATTTTGCGCCCCCAACTGCAAGGTGCGCACGAGAGCGCCTGCCGCATCCTGGATCTTCACCTTGACACTATCGGCCGGCAATGCCAGCTCGAGACCTGCCACGGCCTGGCCGCCGGATAGATTCAGGGTTGATCCCGGAACCAGGACGCCGCGACCGATCATGCTGGCAGCCGTCATGGTCTGGGATGCCGCCATGCTGTCGCTCAATGCCTGCAGGGTGGAGTTGAGCTTGTCTATGCCGCTAACCGTGCTGAGTTGCGCCATTTGCGAGGTCACCTGGGCATTGTCCATCGGGTTCAGCGGATCCTGATTTTTCATCTGCGTGACCAGCAGCTTGAGGAATCTGTCCTGCGTATCGTCAGCAGTGCTGGCAGCTTTTTTCGCCAGCGAACTGTTTGCCGCGTTGAGCGCGCCAATTGTCTGCGCCAAAGGGGAGGTGTCGCGAACCGCATCAGTCATGGTGCATCCCTTAATCCCGGTCGCTACTGGCCTATAGTCAGAGTCTTGAGCAGCAAGCTCTTGGAAGTGTTCATCACTTCCACATTGTTCTGGTAGGAGCGCGAGGCCGAAATCATGTTAACCATCTCATCCACGACGCTGACGTTCGGCAACGTGACGTAGCCCTGCCCGTCGGCCATGGGGTGCTTGGGGTCATAAACAACTCGCATCGGCGCAGCGTCCTCCACCACTGCCGCCACTGTCACACCCGCTCCGGCGTTGCCGCCCATCGGGGTGGCGCTGAATACCACCTGCTTGGCGCGATAGGGTTTGCCGTCCGCACCGGTCGTGCTGTCGGCGTTGGCCAGATTGCTCGCCACCGTGTTCAGGCGCTGCGCTTGCGCGGTCATGGCGGAGCCGGAGATGTTGAAGATGTTGAATAGCGACATGAATTCAGCTCCTTACCCTTGTATCGCGATCAACACGCTCTTGATTTCATCGCCGACAAACCTCACGCCCGCTTCGTAGCGCAAGGCGTTGTCGGCAAATTGGGCGCGCTCGATGTCCATTTCCACCGTGTTGCCGTCCGCGCTGGGCTGTGCGGGAACGCGGTACTGCACGGGCGCCCCCAGCACGCTTTCGCCGCTGGCTCCATGCAGATGGTGCGGCGCGGTGACCGTCATGGGCTGCTTCGCGGCGGCGCCACCCAGCGCCCCTTGCAGGGCGCTGGCGAAATCAATATCTTTTGCCTTGTAGTTCGGGGTATCGGCGTTTGCGATATTGGAGGCAAGCAATTCCTGCCGCGCCGCACGCAACCCGAGCGCAGCTCGATGAAACTGCAACACGCTATCAATTTTCCCGTTCATTGTTTTCGCTCTGCTATGTGCCCTTGTGCGCATACTAACGGCGGTGGCGCCATATCGAATGGCCGATTAGGCGCAAAAAACCGCGTCATTTCCAGAGATAAAAGACTTCACTCGGAACCGCAGTAAGCCGACAATGCCAGCATGAGCACATTGGCTTTACTGGCGCCCTCTGCCCTGCTGATCGTCGCCTTGACCGCATGGGCGTCCCCGCAGCAGGATCACGTGGAGATCCGCTCGGCGATAGCCGGGTTCGTGCGCGCGCAAACATCTGATCTGCCGGGCCAGGTGATAGTCAAGGTAGGCGAAATTGACCGCCGCCTCACACTGGTTGAGTGTGCGGCACTGGAGCCATTTATCCCGCCAGGGGGTCGCTTGTTCGGCAACACAACGGTGGGGGTGCGCTGTCCCGGAAATAATGGCTGGACGCTGTTCGTGCCGGTGCAAATCAGGGTTCATGCGGATTTGCTCATCGCCGTCAGACCGTTGCGTCATGGTCAGGTGCTGCGCACCGAGGATATCGCCTTCCAGAACGGCGACCTGTCGCAGCCGGGCGCCCTCACCGACCCGACACAGGCAGTCGGCAAGATACTCAAGTTTGGCATTGGGGCCGGACAAACCTTGAAGCAGGATATGCTGCGCGCACCCTATACAGTGATGCAGGGGCAGACGGTTCAGATCCAGGTGGCGGGGCCGGGTTACCGCATTCATTCCGAAGGACGGGCGTTGAGCAATGCGACAGAAGGGCAGGGCTTGCGGATCCAGGCGCTGTCTGGTCAGGTGATAAGCGGTTTGGCGCAAGCGGACGGAAGCGTGGAGGTGCGCCCATGAAACACTTGGGAAGCCGTGATCGCTATAATGGTCAGCCCGCCCGGCTAAAGTTTCGCCCCGGATTGACGATGTTAAAAGCCAGCAACGCACGCATAAGGTGATTGCCGTGAAAATTGAAAAATCCAACAAACCCCTGCCCATTGCCCCTGCCGGTGAAGGGCAGGCGCGCGCCCCTGCCGCAAAAACAGGCGCCGCAACTTCGTCCCGGCCTTCTGCTGCTGGTGGCACCAGCGTACATCTGGGTGCCACTTCCGCACAATTATTGAGCATGGAAACCAGCATGGCGGACGCGCCCCTGGTGGATGCGACAAAAGTCGCGGAAATCAAGCAGGCTATCAGTGAAGGCCGTTTCCAGGTGCGCTCTGACGTGGTGGCTGATCGCCTGATCGACACGGTGCAGGAACTGATCAACTCGCAAAAAATTTGAATCGGCGCCGATGATCATCATTCCGCAATCTGCAATAGCCAGCCTGTCTTTACGCCTGTGCGCAGAACAGGAAGCCTTGAAATCGTTTGTCGCGCTGCTCGAAATCGAGCGGCAGGCCTTGCTTGACGGAAATGCCGAGCAGCTACTGCCGCTATCGGAAAACAAGATGCGGGCTGCAAGCGAACTGGGCAAGCTGGCGGAAAGCCGCAAGAGCGAATTGCACACAAACGGGGCAACAACCGGGGCGGGCGGTGCGGTTGCCTGGTTACAAACCCATGCGGAAAGCTTGCTGCCGCTGTGGCGCAGCATCCAGCAGCTTGCCGGGCAGGCGCAGCAACTCAACCACACCAACGGGGTGCTGATCCAGACCAGGCTGCGCCACAACCAGCAGGCGCTGTCAGCGCTGCAAAATGCCGCACGCAACACCAGCGGGCTGTACGGCCCGGACGGGCAATCGCATTTATCAGTTTCGGGCCGCGCCCTGGGCAGCATTTGACCCCGCTCCGCCTGACCGCCGCACACGCTTTGCGCAAAATTCCGGCTCGCGATCAAACTGCCAGCGACAGGCTGCCCCCGGTAACTGCAACAATTCATTCAGGCGCCGGATAAATTCTGCGCGCGAAAGCTGGCATGCGCCGAGCGAAGCAAGGTGAGGCGTGTGCATCTGGCAATCAATCATGCCGAAATTCCAGTGCCGCAACTGCGCGGCAAGATGCGCGAGGGCAACCTTGGAAGCATTGTTTTTCAGGCTGAACATGGACTCGCCGTAAAACATGCGCCCGATGCCGATACCATACAACCCGCCGGCCAGATCGCCCTCGCTCCAGGCCTCCACCGAGTGTGCCCAGCCCATCCGGTGCAGGCACACATAGGCCGCAACCATATCTTCGCTGATCCATGTACCCGCCTGCCCCTTGCGTGGCGCGGCACAGGCACGCATGACCCGCTCAAACACCGTGTCGGTGCGGATTTCAAACAGCTTCCCGCGTAAGGTCTTGCCCAGGGATCGGGAAATCCTGAATTCCTCGGGAAACAATACCGTACGCGGATCCGGGCTCCACCACAAAACGGGATCGCCTTCACCAAACCACGGAAAAATGCCGTGCCGATAAGCATCCAGCAGGCGTTGTGGTGCGAGGCTGCCGCCCGCTGCCAGCAAGCCCGCAGGGGATTGCAATGCCTGCTCGACCGGGGGGAAAGGAGTGCTATCGTTCAGATAAGGAATCATCGGAACCGCCTTGAGGATTTTTTGTGTATGGTAAGTGTATTGCTTTAGAATGGGTACGGTTATCTGGTCGCGGTATCAAAAAGGCACCTAATCATGTTTGGATTGTTTGGCAAAAAATCAGACCACCCGATGGCGGACATCAAGTCGGCACAGAACCTGTTGGCCGAATTGCCGAAAAATGATGCGCTGAAGGCCTTGCAGGAATTGACTTCGTGGCTCGAGACGGTCTGCGAGCGAGCCGGGTTCCAGATGGAACACGAGTCGGCTATCGTGCGTCTGATTGATGAAACCGCCCGCCCATTTGAGCGCAAGCTGTCTCGGGATTATTTTGCGGCCAGCTCTCTTGCGCCATTTCAGGAAAACCGGCTATGGATGGCATTGAGCGAATTTTATACACGGCTTGAGCGAGCCAACCTGAAAACCCTGATGCGGTATCGCAATGGCGACAAGGGAGGCAACGCGATTAAACAGAATCTGCCGCTTGTCGCTGCGCGCGGCATTCACGCGACGACGGGCCGGCTAAAATGTGCGGCGACACGCTACGCGCTGGTAGACCGGGAGATATGGGGAAGTTTTGCAGAATTCTATGTACACGCTGACGAACAGCGCTATCTTGACGAGCCGGTCACGCTCTATCCGGGCGCTATCGCACAGACCGCCGTGCGTTGCGAGTTTACCGGCGCATTGATCTGGTACGCTTCCAGCGCCAGCACGCTCAACCGGTTCCGCATGCATCTTGCCGAGCGGCTGGCGAGTCACTTGAGCAAGCAACTGACGGTGGGTTCGCACTGCTTGCCGGACAGCATTTACGGGTTTGATCTGCTGCGCCCTGCTCCGCCCATGCGGGTAAGCGAGGAAACCACGCTGCAACCCGGTCTGCTCTTTATCGGCGCGGGCGACGTCAAATCCCATATCGAATCGCTGCTCGTCACGCTGAAGAAAAATGTCGTGCCGACAGAGCTGAATCTCGGCGGCACATATGAGACCGGGGCCGTGCTCGAAGTGCTGCTCCACCTTGCGGAATGCTGGGCTCTTCCGCCGCCGATGCGGCGCAATGCACGGCACAGGATAAAAGTGGGCCTGAACGTGGCAAACGGATTTTCCAGTGTGATGGAGCATACCGGTATCGGCCTGAATTTTGGCGAAGATATCAGCGCAACCTGGGAGGTGGAAGATATCAGCACCGGGGGCTTTCGCTGTATCGTGCCGCCCTCATACACGACCGGTATAACCATAGGATCGCTGATCGGCCTCAAACCGGAAAAAGTGGATCGCTGGGGCGTGGGTATCGTGCGCCGTTTAAGCCGCGACGCTCAAAACAACCTGCACGTCGGCGTAGAGATACTGTCCGGGCAGGTAAATGGAGTGGGGTTGCGCGAGCAAAGGTCGGAGGAAGCCCAGCCTGCCTTGTGGCTGGACAACCCCGGCGACAACCAGGAAGAAGTGCGTCTGCTGTTGAGCCCCGATACGTTTTCGACCAACCGCAGCATGCACACCCGCATCGAGGGGAAGGATTACTTGTTGATGCCCCAGGAACTTCTTGAGAAGGGGGAGGATTTCGATTTGGCGCGCTATCGCAGGATTGAAGAAGATACCGGGGAACACTGACACGCGAACTGCACGGGTGACCTGCATAAGCATTGGCACGCGTGTTGTGCGCCAGACATGACAATGCGATTGTGCTTTGCACGATCCCCAAATAGAAAGTGCGGCAATGAGGCAAAAAGAAAATTCCCGCTGTAGCGCCATTCCGATGCAGGGTGCGTTACTGCTTGCGTTGAGCCTGGCGACTGGCCCTGCCTTCGCCCAGAGCGTGCCCGCGACAGATGACGCCGCGCCTCTCATCCTGCGCTTCGAAATTAAAAGCTACCGCACCGAGGGCGCGACCCTGCTGACCGTGGAAGAAATCAACACCGCCGTTGCGCCCTACACCGGCAAGGGCAAGGATTTCTCCGACGTGCAGCACGCGCTGGAAGCGATTGAAGAACTGTACGCCCGGCACGGCTATTCCGCAGTGCGCGTATCCCTGCCCGAGCAGGAACTCGAACTGGGGACGGTGCGCCTGCACGTGGTGGAAAGCCGTTTCGGCAAGGTAATCGTGAAAGACAACCTGCACTTCGGCGAAGCCAGCGCGCTGCGCGCCATACCATCGGTGCGCACCGGCGGTGCACCCAGCGCGCGACAGATCGCGCGCGAGTTGCGGCTGTCCAACGAGAATCCGGCGCGGCAGATGAACGTGGTGCTCAAGGCCGGAGAAAAAGACGACGAAGTGGACGCGAACGTGATCGTCACCGACAGCGCCCCCGGCGCATGGACGCTGACGGCAGACAACACCGGCTCCACCGAAACCGGTCGCACGCGCCTGGGGCTCGCCTACCGCCACGCCAACCTGTTCGACCTTGACCACGTCGGCAGCGCGCAGTTTCAGACGTCGCCGCAATACCCCAACCGGGTCACGGTGCTGGGCGGCAGCTACAAGATCCCGCTGTACGGACTGGGCGACAGCATAGAATTTTTTGGCGGCTATTCCAACGTCAACTCGGTGACGGGCGGGCTATCCAATTTTCAGGGCGGCGGCACGCTGTTCAGCGCGCGCTACAACCACCCGCTGGACCGGATCGGCAGCTTCGAACCGCGTCTCTCGCTGGGCCTGGACTGGCGCGACTTCAAACGCATCGAGCAGACCAGCCCGCCGCCGACTACTGTAATTTACAACGAAATCGTCGTCGTGCCCGCCAGTCTTGCCTTGTCCGCGCAAGGAAAATTCGCGCTCAGCGATCTCGGCTTGAACGCCGCGCTATCCGCCAACATTCCCGGCGCGAACAAAGGGGGCACCGCAGATTTCGCCGCATATGACCCGCTCGGCACGCTGCGCCCGGACGCCCACTACCGCGTGCTGCGCTACGGCGCGAACTACGCGCAACAGATCGCTGAAAGCTGGCAGGTGCGCGCCCTGCTTACCGGCCAATGGAGCCGGAACATTCTGTTGCTGGGCGAGCAGTTCCGGCTGGGCGGTGCCGACGGGGTGCGCGGCTTCTCCGAAGGTGCCGAAAGCGGCGAGCGCGGCCTGCGCTGGAGCGTGGAAGGTTACACACCGGAACTCGGCAGCGCCGAAAATTCCGTTCGCGCCCTGGCGTTTTTCGATGCGGGTCAAGCCATGTCGCGCGGGCAGGATAAGTCATTTATTTCCTCCTCGGGCTTCGGCCTGCGCGCGAACTTCGGCGGAATCTGGGCGCTGCGCACGGATGTGGCGTGGATCATCAATGCGGGCGCTGATCCGTTGCAGCAAGTGGGAGATTGGCGCGGGCATGTTGCGCTGTCTGCTGGTTTCTGAATAATGGCGAGCGGAGCGTGAGATGAACAAATTCAGTGTAGGAATCGCAGCATTGCTGCTGGCCGCCAGCATTCCGGCGCAAGCCGCCGAAGTTGCCGGCAAGGTGGGTTACATGAGCGGCACCCTCGTCGCACAGCGATCCGACGGCTCATTGATGGTGCTGGGTCCGAAATCTGAAGTGCTGGAAGGCGATATGCTGATTACAGCCAGGGACAGCTACGCCCAAATGCAGATGAACGACGGCGCCAAGGTGACGCTGCGCCCCGACTCCAACCTGAAAGTCGAGCAATTCCGCTTCAACAAGGATGATCCGCAAGCCGACAATGCCGTGATGCGCCTGCTGAAAGGCGGCTTCCGCGCGCTGACCGGACTGATCGGCAAGCGCGGCAACCCCGACGCCTACAAAGTGCGCACCTCAACCGCGACCATCGGCATCCGCGGCACCGAATTCACTTCGCGCCTGTGTGCCACCAAAGATTGCAAGGACGACGGGAAGACGGACGCCTCCAAGCAGGCCCTCAAGCCGACCCCCCCCCAGACGCAGGTGATCGGGCGCGTGATGTTGAACAGCGGCGAGCTGTCGGCCAAGGATAGCGGCGGCAAAGAGCGCAAGCTGGTTATCGGCGCCCCGGTGTACGAGGGCGACGCGCTCAGCACCGGGAGCGGCGCTCATGCCATCGTGGCGTTCCGCGACGAAAGCCGCGTGACCTTGCAGCCGGACACGGTGTTCAAGGTNNCGGGTCAACCGCGACAAATACCAGTTCCGCGTATCCAGCGCCACCATCGGCATCCGCGGCACCGGCTTCGATGCCTGGTGCAACGGCCCGTGCGCGAGCGAGGCCGACTGCGATACCGGCAGCGAGCGGAGCGCGGGCGGCAAAAGCATGTGCCCGGGCGGGCCGGGCAACCCCGGCGCGACGCAGGAAAACCCGCTGGACGGCGCGGGCGTCTATGTGTGGGCGGGAGAGGTAGTGCTGGTTTCTCCCGGCGGATCCTTCCTGGTGGCGATCGGGAAAGCGGCCATCATCGCGCGCGACAGCGGCCAGCCCGTGCGCATCATCGCCGTGCCTTCCAGCATCACCGACAACACTGCGCCGCGTCCGGACAGCATCCCGCTGGACATGGAAAAGCTGTTCGGCGAAGCGGCGAACGCGGGCGATCCCGGGTTGTACGTGATGGTGCATGAAGGCCATGTCATCCTGGTCAAAGGGGACGAGAAGCTGGATCTGGGACGCGGTGAGACAGGTTTTGCCAACAGAGATGCACTGCGCCGCTTGAGCGTGCCGCCCGCCTTCATGTCCGGCGACATGCGGATCGGGGCGGAAACGAGCAGCCAGAACGCCAACCCCAGCATGAACCCGGCAGGCTGCGCGGTCGGCGGCGGACAGTGACGGCGCTGTTGAAGGCAATAACCAGCGCGCATTGCACCAATGGTAGGCAATCCACTATCCGCTGAAGCGGATGTGGCCTTGACACCGCCGCATGAATAAAATCCGAAAACCCGGCTACCGCCTGCCCTGGCGCAACGTATGCCTTGCCGTTGCCGCAACGGCGCTGCTTGCTTCATGCTCGACGCGGCAAATCATGGATGTTGTCATTTCAAAAGACCCGAAAGCGGCCTTGAAAAAACTGGGCGACGGCAAGGTCGAAAGCTACAAGCGAAACCCGCAGGCGCTCCTTGCGGATTTTGGCCAACTCAAAAATGAGATAAGCCGCCTGTTCGGGCAAGTGAAGCAGGAAAGCGAAAAAGAATGGGGGGCAGAAGAATCGGAGGTTTTGCCCAGCCCGAAACGTTACGTGAAATACACCAGCCAGTACAAAAACCGGATCGTAGTCAATTACGAAAAAGGCACGATCCGGGTCGAGCACATTCAAGAGCCAACGGCGGCAGAGAAGCTGCGCGGAGCGATTGTGGTCGCATTGCTGACCCCTGAAGATCCGAAATCGGCTGATGTCTTTTCGGACAAGGAAGTGCTTCTCGACGGCAAGCCGTTCCTGCAGGATCTGGTGCTCGACCAGAACAGGCAGACCATGGCTACGCGGGAAGATGTCGAGCGCTACGCGGATTATCTGGTCGCCAACCGGCTGCAAGCCCGGAAAATCCGGGTGGATGGTGCTCCCGTCCATGTCGCCTACGTCGAGTTTGACATGATAGGTGCGGAGGAAAACCGCATCGCAGCCGCAGCACCCCCGGCAAAGCCGCCGAAGAAGCCATCCAAAAAACCCAAACAACCTGCCGACACGGCCCCGGACCAGAAGGCGGGCGGTCGTGCTGACCCGAACAATTACGCCCTGGCGGATAAAATGGCTCCGAGGTATCTGGAAATGGTCAACCGCTACGCCCAGGCAACCGGCGTTGATCCCGCGCTCATTTTTGGAATTATTTACACGGAAAGCCGCTTCAACCCCAGAGCGGTATCTCCCGTCCCGGCTTTCGGCATGATGCAGCTCGTCCCGGAGAGCGGCGGTCTGGACGCATACCGCAAAGCCAAAGGGGAATCAGTACAACCGACCATGGAATATCTCATGCGCCCGGAAAACAACATCGAGCTGGGGGCGACCTACCTGGGCATGCTGCTGAACGATTTCTGGACAAGGAACGTGGGAAATCTTGCCGCGCGCGAATACTGCGCCATATCCGGCTACAACACCGGCCCCGGCAACGTTGCGCGGGCGTTCAGCGGAAGCACAAAGAAATTGCAGGAAGCCCAGGAAAGAGCCAACAACATGCGCCCGGATGAACTCTTCGACCACCTGCGCGCCAACTTGCCTTACGCGGAAACGAGAGATTATCTCCTGCGAGTAGCGGCCGCGAGAAAGCACTACCAGGAAATGTTCTACCCCGACACGTCCGCATCCAAAACCGGCCCGGACAAGTCGCCCGCGCTGTAGCGTGGATCGGCACGCCCGGTTCAACGCACTACGATAGTTGCCTTGCGCGAACTGCGGTGGGCACAGAAGCGAGCCTACAATAACCTACAGGGTGTTGAAAAACGTGGCGAGAGGCGATCAGGCAAGGCGGAAACTGGCGAGAAAGCGGAGTTTACATTTAGTAAATGAGCATTTTGAGCCGGTTTCCAACGCCGCATGATCGCCTCGCAGTAGTTTTTCACAGCCCCAGTTCGCCCCACATCGCATCCACCTTCGCCTTCACCGCCGCATCCATCACAATCGGCGTGCCCCATTCGCGCCGCGTTTCGCCCGGCCACTTGTTGGTGGCATCCAGCCCCATTTTTCCGCCCAGCCCGGAAGTCGGGCTGGCGAAATCCAGATAATCAATCGGCGTGTTGTCCACCAGCAGCGTGTCGCGCACCGGGTCCACGCGGGTGGTGATCGCCCAGATCACATCCTGCCAGTTGCGGATGCCGATGTCGTCGTCCACCACGATGATGAACTTGGTGTACATGAACTGGCGCAGGAACGACCAGATACCGAACATCACGCGCTTGGCGTGGCCGGGGTACTGCTTTTTGATGGACACCACCGCGAGGCGGTAGGAGCATCCCTCCGGCGGCAAATAGAAATCGGTGATTTCGGGAAACTGTTTTTGCAGCAGCGGCACAAACACCTCGTTCAGCGCCACGCCCAGCATCGCCGGTTCATCGGGCGGCTTGCCGGTGTAGGTGGAGTGGTAGATCGGGTCGCGCCGCATGGTGATGCGCCCGATGGTGAACACCGGAAAGGTTTCCCGTTCGTTGTAATAGCCGGTGTGGTCGCCGTAAGGGCCTTCCAGCGCCGTTTCGCCGGGGTGGATCGCGCCTTCCAGCACGATCTCGGCGCTCGCCGGAACTTGCAGGTCATTGCCTAGGCATTTCACCAGCTCGGTTTTCGCGCCGCGCAACAGCCCGGCGAACTGGTATTCCGACAGCGCATCCGGCACCGGCGTGACCGCAGCCAGGATCGTGGCGGGGTCGGCGCCGATCACCACCGCGAGCGGGAAAGGTTGCCCCGGGTTTTTCTCGCAGTGGTCTCGGTAATCCAGCGCGCCGCCGCGATGCGCCAGCCAGCGCATGATGACCTTGTTCGGCGCGATCACCTGCTGGCGGTAAATGCCCAGGTTCTGGCGCGGCTTGTTCGGGCCTTTGGTGACCACCAGCCCCCAGGTGATGAGCGGCGCAACATCACCCGGCCAGCAGCGCTGCACCGGCAGCTTCGAGAGGTCAACCTCCTTGCCCTCCCACACCGTTTCCTGGCAGGGCGCGCCCGACACCACCTTGGGCGTCATGCTCAACACCTGCTTCAACACCGGCCATTTTTCCCAGGCATCCTTCAATCCCCGGAGCGGCTCCGGCTCTTTCAGATAAGCCAGCAAGCGCCCCACTTCGCGCAAGGCCTGAATGTTTTCTTCGCCCATACCCAGCGCCACGCGGCGCGCGGTGCCAAACAGGTTGGCCAGCACCGGCATCTGGTATCCGGCAGGGTTCTCGAATAGCAGTGCCGGACCTTGCGCGCGCAGCACGCGGTCGGCTATTTCGGTCATTTCCAGATGCGGCGAAACCGGTGCGGCGACGCGCTTGAGCTCGCCGATTTTTTCCAGTTGTGCGATGAAGTCGCGCAGGTCGTGGTATTTCATTAGATGAGGAAACGAGGTTTCATTTCATTCGGGTTAACCGCCTGCTTGAAGCTTGAATCCCGTTGCAGCCTGCCTCATGCGGCAACCTCTAAAGTTGTTTCAGGCCGGCAAGCGGGTTTTCCCCTTTAAAGATCTCTTGTTTACTTTACGCTTGCCAGCCCCTATTTCTTCAGATAGCTCTAAAGAGGAGCTTTGTTCAGGTGCTGCCTTTATAAGAATACGTGGCCCAACGATCTGACCATTTTCGGTTTCAGCCAAAATGCGAAGCATGGTCGGTTTTTCAATCACGAATGGGGAAAATACGATTGCGGTGTTGACGGTTTGCCGCGTAACAGTTTCATCTGCAACCGGCGCTCTTTCAGCAAATTGCTCCATTGGCGTTTCCAACCGCACCAACTCGGAATCGCTATCTTGTACTACCCTGAATATTAGCGACCTGAATGGATTGTCCTTCGCTGTCCAGGCTGACACATAGATACATAGCTTTGGCAAAACGAATGGAACCATCGGAACAAATAATTCGCTTTGATAGCAGCCCATGAATGACATTTTGTTTCCTGTCTCGTGCCGAATGTCATCGCAAAAAATCGCCGTTAACTGGCGATCCATATTTTTTTTCATTGCTCGTCTCCTGGTGAAATTGCAAGCACCATGGTTTCTAGCGACACGCCCAGCACCTTCGCCAGTTTCTTCACCGTACTGACTTGCGGGTCAACATTTCCAAGTTCGAGTCGAGCAATGTATGGCTGGCTGGTTTCGGCGCGTTTGGCGAGTTCGGCTTGAGGCCAGCCTTTTTGCAGGCGAAGTTGCGCGACGGAGGGATGTCCAGGATAGAAGGTTTCAGCAACCCACCGCCGACCACGCGCAATCGCTTCTGCGTTGCCTTGAGACTGCTCTAACTCTGCCACCAAATCGTCAATGTCAATAGCACCATGAGGCGCCAAAGGTTTGGGCGGAACAGAAAACTCCGCATAAAGCACATTGCTTCTGGCTGTGCTTGTTGGTTTGTCTTCGATAACCCTAGTGGATTGTGATTCCAAGGACTCGATAGGCTTTAATAATGCGTTCTGTGATTTCATGATCGCGCTTGTAATCAAAATTCCGATGAACAACGGCTAGAACGTGATATTGAAGGCTTTTTGGCTCATAGGCATAGACAATGCGATATCGCAAACTACCCCGGGGCTCCATCCAAATCTTCAATCGCCATATGTTGTATCCAACATTCCAGAACTCGTGCCACTTGCTTACATGATAGGCAGCAGTATGATCGTCCCCAAAGTTATGGTCGAGTAGAGAGTCTATTATTTTGGGGTCGCGCTTGGCCTGTTCAAGCAGGGCCAACACCTTACCAGCGGCGAATTTATCACTCTCTATCAGTCGACGCAGGTCTACGGCGGCATCGGGGTGAATAGACAGTGACGGCACGATACCCAATTAGGTATTATCCGTCAAGGGCGCTTGCAAACAACAAGTGAGCAAGACCGAAGGCGTTCAGGCGACATACAGCGCCTCCATCTCGATGTACGGCTTGAGCTGCGACCGAACCGCATCCGCGCACACCAAATCTATCGGGGAGCGCAAATGATCCTCCAGGAAGAAGAGCAGGTCGAAATAATTGCGGTAGGTTTCTCCGCCATCGAATTCCACCAATACATCCACATCGCTGCCTTCTATAGCCTCGTCGCGCACGGTTGAGCCAAACAGCGCCAAGCGCTTTACGCCAAAGCGTTCGATCATTTCCTGTTTGTGCGATTCGAGAAACTGCAATACATCTTGCCTGCGCATCGCTTTCCCCCGCAACGCTTTTTAAGATAGCGGAAGTTTATCAGTAAAACCGCGCCGCGCTTGAGCTTGTAGCTGGCAGCAAAACCGGGAGTGGCTACCAGCTACGAGCTACCAGCTAATAAAATTTCGCCTCACCCTCCGGTCGCGTCTTGAACCGCTTGTGCAGCCAGAAATACTGCTCCGGCATTTCCAGCACGCGCTGCTCGATAAACTCGTTCATGCGGCGCGCGTCGGCAACGTCGTCGCCGCTCGGGTAATTTTCCCATGCCGGGTAAAAAGTCAGCACGTATCCTTTGCCGCCGGGCAGCATGCGGGTGATGCTGGGGACGATTTTTGCGCCGGTCATGCGTGCAATGCGCGGCACGCTGGTCATGGTCGCGGCCAGCACACCGAAAAAAGGGATGAATGCGCCATCCTTGACGCCCTGATCCTGGTCGGGTGGATAAATGAACGGCAGGTTTTCGCGCATCCCTTTGATGATCGGGCGCAACCCTTCCTGGCGCGAGTACAGCCGCTGTTTGCCGAAGCGGCAGCGTTTCTGCAACAGCAAATCGGTGAGATAAAGATTCTTCTGGTTGGAATACATGCACACCGTGTCCACCTGTTGTGCGATCCACTGGCCGCCCGCATCCATGGCGACGAAATGCGGCATGAGCAGGATGGCTGGGTGTCCCTTCACCGCCTCGAAATGCTCCAGCCCCTCGACGCGCACCAGCTTTTGGATGCGCTCCCCGCTCGACCACCACAGGATGTTGCGCTCGATCAGGCTGCGCCCGAACGCCATGAAATTGCGGCGCACCAGCCGCGCGCGTTCGGCATCGCCCATCGCGGGAAAGCACAGCCGCAAATTGGTATCTGCCACCATGCGCCGCTCGCCCGCCAGCAGGTAGAGCAAGGTGCCGACGCTGTTGCCGATCAGCGCCAGCAACGGCAGCGGCAGCGGGTGCAGCAGCCACAACAGGAAAACCCCGAGCCGCGTCATCACGGTTTTCCCGCTGTGGCAAAAGGGGGGGGATTTGTCGCTTGTTCTACGGTGGCGGGGGTTTTGTAGCGGTTGTAACTCCACAGGTATTGCGTGGGGCAGGCCAGCACCAGATTCTCCAGCGCCGCGTTGATCTGCGCGGTTGCAGCTTGCCCTTGAGCGATTTCCAGCGGCGAGAGGTGGATGACATAGCCCGTACCGCGCGGCAAGCGCTCGGCATATGCCATGATGATGGCGGCGCCGGTGGATTCAACGAGACGCCCGACCAGTGTCATGGTATAGGCGGGCCGCCCGAAAAATTCCGCCCACTCCCCTTCGCCTTTGCCGGGCACCTGGTCCGGCAGCAGGCCGATAGCTTCGCCGCGCCTGAGCGCCTTGAACAGCAGGCGCACCCCGCTCAAGTCGGTGCGCGCCAGGCTTATCTGGCCGTGCTCGCGCCCGCCGCGCATCAGCGGCTCCAGCCAGGCCAGCTTGGGCGGACGGTACAGCGCGGTGATGGGAATGCGCTGCGCCGCGTAGGTTGCCGATGCTTCAAAACAGCCCAGATGCGGCGTCAGGAAGATAACCCCTCTGCCCTGTGCGCGCGCCGCTTCGACATGCTCCCAGCCGTGGCAGGCCTTGATGCTGGCCGCCACCTCCGCTGGCGGGCGGCGCCACAGCCAGGGCAATTCGGCCACCCCTTTGCCCGCTTCCGCGATGCTGGCTTTCAATATCCCGCGCCTATCCTGCTCGGTGCGGTCGGCCATGGCATAGCCTAGGTTTTCGCGCATGCGGCTGGCATATTTGCCGGACACGGTATACGTCACCCACCCCAGCATGGCGCCGAGACGGTGCAACATGCCGAGTGGGAAGCGCGCCATCAAATCGAATATCAGTGCGGCAAGGGTGGAGCGCATGGGTGGAGACAGCCGAGTTTTGTTATAATGCGCACCCTTTATCCAACCCAAAGACGTGCGGAGAGCCATGAGCGAATTTCTGTTTACATCCGAATCGGTATCCGAAGGCCATCCCGACAAAGTCGCGGATCAGGTTTCCGATGCCATTGTTGACGCCATTCTAGCGCAGGACAAGCATTCGCGCATCGCCGCCGAAACGCTGTGCAACACCGGCCTGGTGGTGCTGGCGGGCGAGATCACCACCGCCGCCAACGTGGATTATCAGCAGGTCGCGCGCGACACCCTCAAGCGCATCGGCTACGACAATACCGATTACGGCATTGACTACAAGGGCTGCGCGGTGCTGGTGGCCTACGACAAGCAGAGCCCGGACATCGCGCAGGGCGTGAACAAGGCTTACGACGACACGCTGGATCAGGGCGCGGGCGACCAGGGCCTGATGTTCGGCTACGCCTGCGACGAAACCGACGTGCTGATGCCGCTGCCGATTTATCTCGCACACCGTATGGTGGAGCGCCAGTCGCAACTGCGCAAGGATGGCCGCCTGAACTGGTTGCGCCCGGATGCAAAATCGCAAGTCACCGTGCGCTATGTGGACGGCAAGCCGCATTCCATAGACACCGTGGTGCTATCCACCCAGCACGCGCCAGAAATGTCCGATGGCCCGAAGATGAAGCAATCCGCGATTGATGCCGTGATCGAGGAAATCATCAAGCCAGTGTTGCCGAAGGAACTGATGAAGGGCAACGTCAACTACCTGGTCAACCCCACCGGACGTTTCGTCGTCGGTGGCCCGCACGGTGACTGCGGCCTGACCGGGCGCAAGATCATTGTGGACACCTACGGTGGCGCGGCCCCGCACGGCGGCGGCGCGTTCTCCGGCAAGGACCCCTCCAAGGTGGACCGCTCCGCCGCTTACGCCGGTCGCTATGTGGCCAAGAACATCGTGGCAGCCGGGCTGGCCAGCAAGTGCCTGATCCAGATTTCCTACGCCATCGGTGTGGCGCGGCCCACCAGCGTGTGGGTGACCACTTACGGCACGGGCAAAGTTTCCGACGAGAAAATTTCCGAGCTGGTGAAAAAACATTTTGACCTGCGCCCCAAGGGCATCGTGCAAATGCTGGATCTGCTGCGGCCGATTTACCAGAAGACGGCGGCTTATGGCCACTTTGGCCGCGAGGAGCCGGAGTTTACCTGGGAAGCGACCGACAAGGCTGCTGCGCTGCGCGCGGATGCCGGCTTGTAAACGGTAGGGTGTAGGGTGCAATAAGCGTAGCGCATTGCACCGGATGAAAGCGGTACATGCGGCGCAATGCCCGTCGGTTATTGCGCCCTACACTGGCTACCCAATCTACCAATTTCCCCTTCCGAGGGGCGCTGCAGCAGCAATGTCTGTCAGGCTCGGGAGTGTGGTCAAAGTTTCAACGGCGCCCATTCATTAACTTGAATGGAGTGCTTTATGAAAACAACCACCAATGACTATGTAGTCGCCGACATCGCCCTGGCTTCCTGGGGCCGCAAGGAAATTGCCATCGCCGAAACCGAGATGCCCGGCCTGATGGCGATCCGAGAGGAATTCGCCAAGAGCCAGCCGCTCAAGGGCGCGCGCGTCACCGGCAGCCTGCATATGACCATCCAGACCGCCGTGCTGATCGAAACGCTGACCGCGCTCGGCGCGCAGGTGCGCTGGGCATCGTGCAACATTTTCTCGACCCAGGATCACGCCGCCGCCGCCATCGCCGCAGACGGCGTTCCGGTATTCGCGGTCAAGGGCGAGACGCTGACCGACTACTGGGATTACACCCACCGCATTTTTGAATGGGCGGGCGACGCAAAAACCGGCCAGGCCAACATGATCCTCGACGACGGCGGCGACGCGACGCTGCTGCTGCACCTCGGCTCCAAGGCCGAGAAAGATCAGTCGGTACTGGGCAACCCCGGCAGCGAAGAAGAGCGCATCCTGTTTGCCAGCATCCGCGCAAAGCTCGCCACCGACAAAACCTGGTACTCGGTGCGGCTGGCGCAGATCAAGGGCGTCACCGAAGAGACCACCACCGGCGTACACCGCCTGTACCAGATGCACGAGCGCGGCGACCTGAAAATTCCCGCGATCAACGTCAACGACTCGGTCACCAAATCCAAGTTCGACAACCTGTACGGCTGCCGCGAATCGCTGGTGGACGGCATCAAGCGCGCCACCGACGTGATGATCGCCGGCAAGGTCGCGCTGATCGCCGGTTACGGCGACGTGGGCAAAGGCTCGGCACAGGCTATGCGCGCGCTTTCGGCGCAGGTGTGGGTCACCGAAATTGACCCGATCTGCGCGCTGCAAGCCGCGATGGAAGGCTATCGTGTGGTAACCATGGAATACGCCGCCGACAAGGCCGATATCTTCGTGACCTGCACCGGCAACTTCAATGTCATCACCCACGACCATATGGCGAAGATGAAGGATCAGGCCATCGTCTGCAACATCGGCCATTTCGACAACGAAATTGATGTCGCCTCCATCGAGAAATACCAGTGGGAAGAGATCAAGCCGCAGGTGGATCATGTGATTTTCCCGGATGGGAAGCGGATCATCCTGCTCGCCAAGGGTCGCCTGGTGAACCTGGGCTGCGGCACCGGCCACCCGAGCTACGTGATGTCCAGCTCCTTCGCCAACCAGACCATCGCGCAGATCGAACTGTTCACCCAGACCGCAAAGTACCCGGTGGGCGTTTACACACTGCCCAAGCATCTGGACGAGAAAGTCGCGCGCCTGCAACTGAAGAAACTCAACGCGCAGCTCAGCACTCTGACAGACCAACAGGCCGCCTACATCGGCGTGCCGAAGCAAGGGCCGTATAAGTCGGAGCATTACCGCTATTAAAGCTTTCCCTCACCCCTACCCCCTCTCCCGGAGGGAGAGGGGAACAAAACACAAACCCTCTCCCTCCGGGAGAGGGTGCCGAAAGGCGGGTGAGGGAGCGCGTGGCGTTATCCGAAAACCATGATACGGCTCATCCTGATCTGGATATTGAACGCGCTGGCGCTGCTGGCGGTGGCGAACTTTGTGCCAGGCATCCATCTGGAAAGCTTCGCCGATGCGATGATCGCCGCGTTCTTCCTCGGCCTGGTCAACACGCTGATCCGCCCGCTGTTGCTGCTGCTCACCTTGCCGGTCACGCTGCTCACGCTGGGGCTGTTCATCTTCGCCATCAACGGCCTGCTGTTCTGGTTCGTCGGGTCGGTGCTCAAGGGCTTCATCGTGGACGGTTTCTGGCACGGCGTGCTTGGGGCAGCGCTGTATAGTATTTTTTCCTGGGCGCTGTCCGCAGCTGCCGCACAGATTATGAGGCCACGCAATGGATAAGAACGGCATGAACCCACCGCTTTTCAGTTTCGAGTTTTTCCCGCCGCAAACCCCGGAAGGCGTGGAAAAACTCACTGCCACGCGCAAGCGGTTGGCGCTGCTCAAGCCCGCGTTCTTCTCTGTTACCTTCGGCGCGGGCGGCTCCACGCAGGATCGCACTTTCGACATCGTGCGGCAGATCCAGAGCGATGGCCACAAGGCTGCGCCGCACCTGTCGTGCGTCGGCTCCACGCGCGAGCGCATCCGCGCCATCCTGAACAATTACAAGGAAATGGGGGTCGAGCGCATCGTGGCGCTGCGGGGCGATCTGCCTTCCGGCATGGCCAGCATCGGCGAGTTTCAGTACGCCAACGAACTGGTCTCCTTCATCCGCACCGAAACGGGTGATCGCTTCCATATCGAGGTTGCCGCCTACCCCGAATTCCACCCGCAGGCGAAGTCGCCGCGCGACGACATGCTCAACTTCAGGCGCAAGATGAGCGCCGGTGCGGATTCCGCCATCACGCAGTATTTTTACAACGCCGACGCCTACTTCCGCTTCGCCGAGGAAATACGCAAGCTCGGCGTCATAGCACCCATCGTCCCCGGCATCATGCCGATCCTGCGCTTCTCGCAGCTCGCACGCTTTTCGGATGCCTGTGGCGCGGAAATTCCGCGCTGGCTGCGCAAGACCATGGAAGGTTTTGGCGACGACGTGGAATCGGTGCAGGCCTTCGGCCTCGATGTCGTCACCGGGCTTTGCGAAAAGCTGCTCGCGGGCGGCGCGCCCGGCCTGCATTTCTATACGCTGAACCAGGCCGAGCCATCCGTGGAAATCTGGAAGCGCTTGGGATTGGGGCAACATCCGTAGGAGCCCGGCTTGCCGGGCGATTCCCGAGACATCGCGCAACAAGTTGCGCTCCTACGGCCTCACAGAATTTCGCAATCGCAAATTGAATTACCCATGAAATCCCCCGAACTCTTATTGCCCGCCGCCTCGCTGGAAAAAATGCGTACCGCCTACGCCTACGGGGCAGATGCGGTATATGCCGGCCAGCCGCGCTATTCCCTGCGGGTACGCAACAACGAGTTTGAACTGGAGGAACTGCAAACCGGCATCCGTGACGCGCACGCGCTCGGCAAAAAATTCTACGTCGCCAGCAACCTGATGCCGCACAACACCAAGGTGAAAACCTATATGGCGGACATGGAGCCGGTGATCGCCATGCAGCCGGACGCGCTGATCATGGCCGACCCCGGCCTGATCGCCATGGTGCGCGAGCGCTGGCCGCAGATGCCGGTGCATCTCTCGGTGCAGGCCAACACCGTCAACTACGCGGCGGTGAAGTTCTGGCAGGCGCTGGGGCTCACGCGCGTGATCCTGTCGCGCGAACTGTCGCTGGGCGAGATCGAGGAAATCCGCCAGCAATGCCCGGACATGGAGCTTGAAGTGTTCATCCACGGCGCGCTGTGCATCGCCTATTCCGGTCGCTGCCTGCTCTCCGGCTATTTCAACCACCGCGACGCCAACCAGGGCACCTGCACCAACTCCTGCCGCTGGGATTACAAGGTGGGCAACGCGGAAGAAGATGGCACCGGCGATATTCAAAAAATAGATTTCAACTTCGACAAGGCGTTGAGCGAATCCGCGCTCTCCGATTGCGGCAGCCAGCCACGCCACCCGTTGGCCGACCGCGCCTATCTCATCTCGCGCCAGGATCACCCGGACGAACTGATGCCGGTGCTGGAGGACGAACACGGCACCTACATCATGAACTCCAAAGACCTGCGCGCGGTGGAGCACATTGAGCGGCTGGTAAAGATCGGCATAGATTCGCTCAAGGTCGAAGGCCGCACCAAGTCAATTTATTATGTGGCGCGCACCGCGCAAGTGTACCGGCAGGCGATCAACGATGCCGTAAGAGGCCGCCCCTTTGATCTGAAATTGCTCGGCGCGCTGGATGCGCTGGCAAGCCGTGGCTACACCGACGGCTTCTACGAGCGCCATCACACCCACGAACAGCAGAACTACCTGCGCGGCCACTCCGAAAGTTTTCGACAGCAATACGTCGGCGACATCGTGGCATGCGCGAACGGAATGGCTGAGATTGATGTGAAGAATAAATTCCAGGTCGGCGACAAGCTGGAAATCATCCACCCTTCTGGCAACAGGATCATCGCCCTCGCTGAAATGCGCAATCTCGACGGCGAAGCCCTGAAGGTTGCACCCGGCAGCGGACATCGCGTGCAGATACCTTTGCAGGGTGAGCTGGCGAAGGGAATGGTGGCGAGGTTCATCTAAGCCCTACACCACACACCGTTCGCCCTGTCGAAGGGCTGGCGTGGCAACCTCTGTAGCCCCTCGCTTTCCGGATATACAAAATTGTGTATAATCCATCCATGCATAAACAACCCAGGCCGGTTGAATTCCTTGGTAGCTCGTTGAACGACCTGCGCGATTTTCCGCTTTCTGCCCGCCGTGAAGCCGGGTATCAGGTTGACAAGGTTCAACACGGCGAAGAGCCGGATGACTGGAAGCCAATGAAAATCATCGGCGCGGGCGTGCAGGAAATCAGGATTCTGGATGAAGCAGGTGCGTTTCGCGTGATCTACCTCGCCAAACTCAAAGACGCAGTTTATGTGTTGCACTGCTTCCAGAAGAAGACACAAAGGACTTCTGTGCAGGACATTGCGCTGGCAAGCAAACGCTACAACGAACTCATGCGGGGTGTGAAATGAGCAAACAACGATACAAGAGCGTGTGGGATGCCATCGAAGACACGCCCGGCGATGCCGCCAACATGAAGGCGCGCGCCGAATTGATGCGCGCCATCACCGAACACATCCGCAGCAGCGGCATGACCCAGGCCGGAGCCGCCAAAACCCTCGGCGTCACCCAGCCCCGTATCTCCGACCTGATGCGCGGCAAGATAGACGTATTCTCGCTCGACACGCTGGTCAACATGCTGGCAGCGGCGGAGATACGGCTGGAGATGCGGCTGAAAAAAGCAGCGTAAATACTTGAGAAAATCATGATCCTTTCCACCCCCTCCCAATCCTCCCGCTACGCCGCGCTGCACCCGCTGTTCCCGCGCGCCTTCGAATACATCAGCAACACCAACCTGCTGGCGCTCGAGCCGGGGCGCTACCCCATCGTCGGCGAACAGTTGTTCGTCATCGTGGAGAACGCTGCCGGACGCACGCGTGAAGCGGCGAAACTGGAATGCCACCGCAAGTACATAGACATCCAACTGGTACTGGAAGGGGCTGAAGAAATGGGCTGGAAGCCGTTGGCAGATTGCGCGCAGCCGGTGAGCGATTACAAGGAAGACATCCAGTTTTTCCACGACACACCCGCGTCGTGGGTCGCTGTGCCGCCAGGACATTTCTGCATCTTCTTTCCGGAGGATGCGCATGCGCCGCTGGTTGCGAGCGGCAACATCCGCAAGGCAATTTTCAAGGTTGCGGTGGAATAAGGGCTACTCGTCGAACGCCACATCCCCCTCTTCCACCGCATCGCCCAGCTTGAGGTTTTTGAAATCGAACAGCCTGCCATCCAGCAGGTGCGAGGGCGCGATGTTCTGCATGGCGGTGAAGATGGTTTGCGAGCGTCCCGGATACTGCTTCTCCCACTCGACGAGCATTCCCTTGATGTTTTTGCGCTGCATGTTTTCCTGCGAGCCGCACAGGTTGCACGGGATGATGGGAAATTCCATGGCGCGCGCGAAACGCACGATGTCTTTTTCGGCGCAATAGGCCAGCGGGCGGATGACGATGTGATCACCCTTGTCGGTGACCAACTTGGGCGGCATGGACTTGAGCTTGCCGCCAAAAAACAGGTTCAGGAACAGCGTCTCGATCATGTCGTCGCGGTGGTGGCCAAGCGCGATCTTGTTCGCCCCCATTTCGTTCGCCACGCGGTAGATGATGCCGCGCCGCAGGCGCGAGCACAGCGAGCAGGTGGTTTTACCCTCGGGAATTTTTTCTTTGACGATGGAATAGGTGTCCTGCGCCTCGATGCGGTATTCCACGCCGATGGACTGGAAATATTCCGGCAGGACGTGCTCGGGAAAGCCCGGCTGCCGCTGGTCCAGGTTCATCGCGATGATGCGGAAGTCAATCGGCGCGCGCTTTTGCAGGGCGCGCAGGACTTCCAGCAGGGTATAGGAATCCTTTCCGCCGGAGAGGCACACCATCACGGTGTCGCCTTCCTCGATCATGTTGAAATCCGCGATGGCTTTGCCGACCTGATGCTCCAGCCGTCCGCGCAGGCGGTTGAAGTTGGTGGAACGCGATTCAAAATGGATGGGCTGGGTGATTTCGTTCATGGTTTTGTGCAATTAAAATTCCGTTCGCCCTGAGCCTGTCGAAGGGTAGCGCAACCAACTGTACAGCCTGCTGGCTCCCTTCATTCATGGTTCGACAAACTCACCACGAACGAAGAAGCTTTTGAACGCTCTTTCAAATGTTGATACTTCTTCCACCGTCCACCGAAATAACCTGTCCGGTGATGTAAGGCGCATCGTTTAACAAAAATTGCACGGTGCGCGCCACATCCTCCGGCTCGCCCTCGCGCTTGAGCAGGGTGTGGGCGACGATCTTGCGGCGTTTCTCCTCGTCGTTCCACTCCGCGCCTTCCGGCCAGACGATGACGCCGGGGGAGACGGCGTTGACGCGCACCTGCGGTGCCAGCTCCTGCGCCAGCGCGCGGGTCAGTGCGGCCAGCCCGGCCTTCGCCACGCTGTACAGCAAGTGGCCGTACATCGGGCGTTCGGCGTGGATGTCCGCGATATTGACGATGGCGCCGTGGCGGCGGCGCAATTCGTCGGCTGCCGCCTGCGCCAGCAACAGCGGGGCTTTCAGGTTGGTGCCAATCAAGTCGTTCCAGTGCTGCTCGGTCAGTTCCGCCAGCGGCATGGCGTAAAAGCTGGAGGCGTTGTTGACCAGCGCGTCCAGATGGCCGAAATGCCGCACCACCTTGCCCACCAGCGCTGCCGGTGCGTGCGGCTCCAGCAAATCGGCCTGCACGCACAGCGCCGAACCCGCGCGCTGCGTGTTCATCTCGTCCCGCAAAGCGTGCGCTTCCTGCTCGGAGGATCGGTAATGCACGGCAACGCTGGCGCCCGCCGCGTGCAGGCGGCGGCAGATCGCCGCGCCCACGCGCTTCGCCCCGCCCGTCACCAGTACCACTTTGCCTTGCATCGCGCTCTCCACTACACTCCTCTGCCCTGCAAATTATACCTGACGAAGATGCCCGCCACTCTGCCCGCCCCAAGCACGGAAGCCGCGCAACACAGCGCCCGGCTATGTGAGTTCATCCGCAGCGACATCGCCGCACAAGGCGGCTGGATCCCGTTCTCGCGCTTCATGGAGCTGGCCTTGTATGCACCGGGGCTGGGCTATTACGCGGCGGGTGCGCGCAAGCTGGGCGCGGAGGGGGATTTTGTTACCGCCCCGGAAATCTCGCCGCTGTTTGGCCGCACGCTGGCGTGGCAGGCAGTCGAGATCATGGCGCAGAGCGCCCCCGAAATACTGGAGCTGGGCGCGGGCAGCGGCAAGCTCGCCGCCGATGTGCTGGGCGAGCTGGAGCAACTCAACTGCCTGCCCGAGCACTACCGCATCCTAGAAGTCAGCCCCGACCTGCGCGAACGCCAGCAGGCGCTGCTGCGTGAACGCCTGCCGCACCTGCTCAACCGCGTACATTGGCTGGAGGCGTTGCCGGAAGCCATTTCCGGTGCCGTCATCGCCAACGAAGTGCTGGATGCGTTGCCAGTGCATCTGGTGCGCTGGCACGCCTTGGATGCAGGTCGGGATTTATCCCGGCATGGCGACGAGATCGGGATAAATCCCGACCTACAGAACCGCGAGCCTATTATTCATGAACGCGGCGTATCCATTGATGGCGGCAGCTTCATCTGGCAGGAACGCCAGATCGAAAATCCGGAGCTGCTGCAAATCGCGCAGCAGGCCCGCCCTGAGCCTGTCGAAGCGGTCAGCGTGCCGGACGGCTACTTGAGCGAAATCTCCCTGGCCGCGCGCGGCCTTGTCGCCAGCCTGTGCGAGCGCATGCAGCAAGGCGTGTTGCTGCTGGTGGATTATGGCTTCGGCGCAGGCGAGTATTACCATCCGCAACGCGCGCAGGGTACCCTGATGTGCCACTACCGCCACCACGCGCACGATGATCCTTTTTTCCTTCCCGGCTTGCAGGACATCACCGCGCATGTGGATTTTTCTGCGGTCGCAGAAAGCGCCCTCGCCAGCGGTGCGCAACTGCTCGGTTACACCACCCAGGCGCATTTCCTCATCAACTGCGGCATCGCCGATTTTCTGGCGGAGGCCGACCCGGAAAACCTGCGCGAATACCTGCCACTCTCCGCGCAACTGCAAAAGCTCACCAGCCCGGCGGAGATGGGTGAGCTGTTCAAGGTGATGGCGCTGGGCAAGGGTGTAAACGGAATGCTGCGCGGGTTTGCGGCAGGCGATAAATCGCGGCTTTTGTAGCTTTCAGGAATGCCTGAATTGAGCAGTGAATACAGCCTGGCTTGGAGACTCTATTGGTTTTAATCGCTTTGCATGAGCGCGATAGTTCATAGAGTGTTGTAAGGAGGTTTCCCGCGCTCGGGGCAATGACGCTTATATTCAGCAAACGCCTCATATTCGAGGTAAGCGACCCAGCCCATCCTTATCAGATCGTGTTTGGTTGGGGTAGAGACATTGCATTCTATGGGCATTGCGGCAACATAAAGCTTTTTGCTCCAAGTTTCGTAATGCCCAAGTTTAGCGAAAACAGTATTGCCTCCACTATGCCCAGTTTTCCCACGGATTGCATTAAAGAACTGCTGCCAACGGCCTAGCAAACCCTGGCGCGAGTTTGTCATCCCGATATAGGAAACGTCCTCCCATTCAGGTGGTTTCTCTTCAAGGTTTTTGGAGGAAATAGCCAAGAGATAGATTCCGGGTTTGTTGCATAATTGAATCTGTCTTCGGTTTTCCCATTTGCGCCACGGACTGAACTGCATTTTTGGAATTTCAACGCTGCGCATGGTCTTTCCACTCTAACGGATCGGTTTCAGAGTGTACGTCAAGCGTTATCTGTGCTTTTTGCCAATGAAAGCGGAATGTTCGGACTCAGTGGATTTACGCTAACCCGCAGCCTTGCTGGCTCGATGACCAAATCCATGTCTTCCATCGGAATCGCGCCAAGCAATACCTGGTTGCCAAACACCAGCGCGCCTGTTACACATTCCCGGTTGAGCATGGAAATGCGCACCGGCGAGACGTAATTCACCAGATGCGATTTCCCATCTGCCGTTTGCACCTCGCGCTGTTTTCTGGTTCGCAATTGCAATTGCGTTGCCACGTGCTCCGGGATGCACAAATGCAAAGCGCCCGTATCAACTACTGCGGTCACGCTGATTTCTTCCAGGTCATCGCGGGCATCGTTGGCCAACCTTAAATCCGCGTAGGTAATCCCCATGTTTTTCCCTTTCAAGATTGGGCCAGTTTAACCCAGATTATTCATTAGACCACAAACCCCTCCCAACCTCCCCCTTGCCAGGAGAGGGCGGTAGGATGCGGTGCAACCGCATCGTTCGCGATTGATGCGGTTCGTACCTCACCGCATCCTACGCCGCTGCCGTCGGCGGTTTTGTTTTTGCATTTGATGTTGGGTTGCGCGGTAAAACCGCTAACCCAACCTACATTAACTGCTCTTCCACCCGCTCCCGCAGCAGCGGCAGCACTTCTTCCGCAAACCACGGGTTGCGCTTCAGCCACATCTGGTTGCGCGGGCTGGGGTGCGGCAGCGGCAAATATTCCGGCAGATAGGCGCGGTAGTGGCGCACGGTTTCGGTCAGCGTTTTTTGCGCGCGCTCGCCGAGGTAATACGCCTGAGCATAGCTGCCGATGAGCAGGGTCAGGCGGATGTTGGGCAAGGCGGCGTGCAGGCGCGGGTGCCACAGTGGCGCGCATTCCGGGCGCGGCGGCAGGTCGCCGCCTTTGCCTGTGCCGGGGTAACAGAAACCGGTGGGGATGATGGCGATGCGCGCCTTGTCATAGAAAGTATCGCGCGACACCTGCATCCAGTCACGCAGCCGGTCGCCGGACGGGTCGTTCCACGGAATGCCGGTTTCATGCACGCGCCGCCCCGGCGCCTGCCCGACGATCAGGATGCGCGCCGTGGCAGCAGCGAGCAATACCGGCCTGGGCGGAAACGGCAGGTGCGCCACGCACACTTGGCAGGCACGCACTTCGCGCAGCAGGTCATCCAGCGTTTGGCTTTGATCGGGAAGATTAGATTTTTGTTGGGACATTTTCCTGGAAAACGTAGGGTGGATAAAGCCGTGCAAGCGGCGTATCCACCATAACAATCGGTGGAAACGCTACGCTTTTTCCACTCTGCATTCGATTTATCCGGCGGATGCGGTGGCACGCTCTACCGCCACGATGCGCGCCAGACGCACCCGTCCGGCAATCAGGTTTTTGTCCTCGCATTGCCGCGCAATTTCTCCCGCGTTCACCGCCTGCGCCGCTTGCAGGGCATGCAGCAAATAATCCGCCTGCGGGTAGGCATCGCTCTCGTGGCCGGTACGGCCGCGCGCATCGGAAGCGCACACCTGCAACAGTTGCGCGAAACGCTCCGGCCTGCGCCAGGCATCGCAGCTCTGGAACAAGCGCACGATGGTGTCCGGTCGCAATTCCCTGGCGCGATGCACCTGGCCGTGGTAGCGCGCCGCCAGTAGCCCGAGATCGCGGCATTCGCCGGGCACGCGCAGGCGCTCGCACAGCGCGCGCAGCAAGTCCGCGCCGCGCGCTTCGTGGCCGATGTGGCGCGGCAGGATGTCCTTCGGCGTATTGCCCTTGCCGAGGTCGTGCGTGAGCGCGGCGAAACGCATTTCCAGCACATGGCCGTGGCGCGCCGCATCTTCCAGCACCAGCAGGGTGTGCGCGCCGCAATCGCCTTCCGGATGGTAGTTGAGCGGTTGCGGCACGCCGAACAGCGCATCCACTTCCGGCAGGATTTTCGCCAGCGCACCGCACTCGCGCAATGTGGTGAAGAACCGCGCGGGCGATTTTTCCATCAGGCCGCGCGCCAGTTCCTGCCACACCCGCTCCGGCACCAGCGCATCCACCTCGCCGTTTTCCACCATGCCGCGCATCAGCGCCAGCGTCTCCGGCGCGATGGAAAAACCGAAGCGCGCCACGAAGCGCGCCGCGCGCAGGATGCGCACCGGATCTTCGTTGAATGCCGCGCTGACGTGGCGCAGGGTGCCCGCGCGCAGATCGGCCACGCCGCCGTAAGGATCAATCAAATTGCCGTCTGCGTCCTCGGCGATGGCGTTGACGGTGAAATCGCGCCGCAGCAGATCCTGCTCCAGCGTCACTTCCGGCGCGGCGTGGATGACGAAACCCTTGTAGCCCGGCGCGGTCTTGCGCTCGGTGCGCGCCAGCGCATATTCCTCGTGCGTCTCGGGGTGCAGGAACACCGGAAAATCCTTGCCCACCGGCTGAAATCCGCGCGCCACCATGTCTTCCGGCGTGCCGCCGATCACCACCCAGTCGTGGTCCTGCACCGGCAGGCCGAGCAGGCGGTCGCGCACCGCGCCGCCGACACAATAAATTTTCGGGCCGCTACTTTTCATTGCGCACCGGCTGCTGGTTGGCCGCATCTTTTGCGGCAATGACGCCCAGGCGCTCTTTGAGCGAGCGCGGCGGCTGCCCGAACAACCGGGCGTAATACACGGTGTTGCTCATCACTTTCTTGACGTAACCGCGCGTCTCGTCGAAGGGAATGGTTTCGGCGTAAACCGCTCCTTCCAGCGGCCTGTCGCCGCGCCACTGGCGCGCGCGCGACGGCCCGGCGTTGTAGGCGGCGGACGCCAGCACCGGGCTGTTGTCGAACCAGTCCAGCACGGTTTTCATGTAATACGTCCCCATCGCCAGATTGGTATCCAGCCTGCGCACCATCGCGCGGTGGTAATTTTTCATCCCCAGCTTGCGCGCCAGCCAGCGCGCGGTGGCCGGCATGATCTGCATCAGCCCGCTCGCGCCGACTTCCGATTTTGCCTGTTTCACGAAACGGCTTTCCTGGCGCATCAAACCGTATACCCAGGCTTCCTCCAGCCCAAATTGCTGGATGTGCCCGCGCAGATCGTCCCGATACGGCGCCAGATAGCGCAGGTTGAAATCGTGCAACTGCACGGTCTGGTCGGCGGTATTGATGGCGCGGTCATAGATTTCGTTGCGGCGCGCGATTTCGGCCGCCGCCAGCAATTGCCGGTCGTCGAATTTGCGCTCCGCCCACGCCCATTCTCTGGTGGCATCGGTGCGCAAACCCATGCGGTATAGCGCCAGTGCACGCTGGATAGCGGGTCGCGCCAGCATCGCGCCCAGTTCCTCCTTACCCGGCTGATGGCCGGTCGGCACGCTGCTTGCCACAGCAATCGTGGTGACCTCTTCTGCGGCAAGCAGGCCGTAAAAATTATATTCTGCGCTCAACGCGACGAACCGCCTGTCCGCCTCTTCTTTCTGCCCCATCTCCTTCAGTGCATACGCTTCCCAGTAACGCCAGGCCGCCTGTTGCTGTTGCCGGAGCGGCATGGCTTCTATGCTTGCACGCACTTCGCGCCAATCTGCGGCGCGCAACGCGGCGCGCACCCGCCAGGCGCGCTGCTGCTCGGTGAGCGGCATAGCGCCCGCCGCCCGGAACCACTCCAGCGCACGCTCATCGTGTCTGCGTGCCGCCTCGAAGCCCAGCCAGGCAAAGAAATAGCGCTGCTCGTCCGCGCCGAAATGCCCAGCAATCTTCTCCCACTGCGCGAACGCCAGTTGCGGCAACTGTTTGGCGAGCCGTTGCAGTGCAAACAGCGCCACCGCTCGCTGCGCCTCACTGGCGTTTTTCAAATCGAGGCCTTTGAGATAGCGCTCCGGATTGGCTTTTGCGCTGGCGAGAGCGGCTGCGGAAAGCGCCCGCTGCGCCGGAAGTTTTCTGGACAATTGCCCGGCCAGCGTCGTATTACCCGCCTCCAGCGCAAGGCGCACGCGCGCCGCTATGTCCCCATCGCCAATGAAGCCGTCGGCGATCGCCGCATCGAACAGTGCATCGCAGCTTTCTGGCAGCTCGCCGCCGCTGGCCAACCACAGCTTGCGCGCCTCCTGCAACACCTCGTTGTCATGCATGTGCTGACGCGCCTGCATGGCGTAGCAGTTCAGCTCGGTATCTTCTCCCAGCAGACGCGGAAACTCATCCGCGAAAATATCCCACTGGCGCCGTTTGCCGAGCAGCTTCAGCCATTCCCCGCGCAACTGGTCAAGCACTGGCGTTTCGTCGGAGCGCGCAAGAAAAGCGCGCACGGTTTCGTTATCGGCAACATCCAGGCGCAGGCGCAACCGGTAATAAGCGATGTAGGGTTCCAGCGGGGAATTCTTGAGGCGCGCGGCGATGATGTCGAGGCGCGAAGTTTCTCCAGCGCGAAACGCCTCGCGCGCGGCAAGGAAATCCGTATCTCCCGACAACGCTCCATTTGTGGATTGATCTGCGGTCGCAGGAACGGGAAGAAGCAGCAATACGAACAGTAGGAACTTCATTGGATAACGCACGAAACCACTGAATGCGAGGATAGCATACCGGCACGTTGGCACGCTTTACGCGAATCTATTGGCGTTTCCATAATTGGCGACCATTTTTCTCTCCCACGCCGACCCTTGTTTAAGGGGGAGCAACCGAGAGAGTAGGAAGATCGGGATAGGACCGCACCCACCCCGTCTGCCCCGTTCCTTACTACGCCTGCGAAGGAAGGTTAGCGCCTGCCCCCTGCTCGAACGGGGGATGGGGGTTACGCATAGCCGGTTTGCTTCCAATCCAAATCCCCGGACTAATTGCTTTTGAGTAGGAATATGGGATAATGCGGCGGCTTTAAAAACAATTCAGGGAGTGGGGATGTTCTCACATTGGACGGGATTCTTTGCGCTGGCGGCCTTGATGGCGCCCGGACAGGCCGCAGCACAGCTTACCAGCCTGCCGACCAGTATGATTATCGGCGGGATCGCCTCGCCCAGCAGCGATGGCAAGGTGGTTCCGGTTGACGGCGATTCGGTGCAGTTCGTTAACTCGACCACCCGCACGATTGACGGGAGCGGCACAGTGAGCGCGGGAAGATATGATGCCATCCTGACCGGCACCAACGGCACTCCTTATACCTTGAGCCTCAAGCGCGGCAGCACGACCTACGGCCTGCTGTTCGTGGATGGCTCGAACGCGGGTTTCACTTTCAACGGCTCTTTTCTGCCGGGGCGCACCACGATCAATGTGGTGGCTTCCAGCCAGGCGACCGGCAGCACGGATAACACGGGCAATACCGGTAACACCGGCAATACCGGCAACACGCCCCCGGCAGCGCAGGCGGGAGACCAGAACGGCGACGGCAAAGTGGATGAGGCGGACGTGGCGCTGCTCAAGCAGGCGATTTCCGGCGAGATTGCAACCGATAAAACCAAAATGGATATCAACCGCGACAGTGTGGTGAACACGCGCGATTTGATTGATCTGATTCGCATGGTGCGGGAACGATCACGCGCCATGCTGATGATGCGCACCACGATCATCCCGAAACACTGAACGGCCCCGCGCCGACATGCGGACGTTTGCCGCCCCGCAATATTTCGACTTCTCTTCACCCCGGCCTTTTTCGATGTCGCGCGCAACCCGCAAGATTTTCCCTTGGCCGCGAAGCTCGCGCCCCGGCAGGTTATCCGGTTTTGTTCGTGGCCTGTAAAGGCCGGTATCTTGTATCCTCGCTCCCGTGAATAAATTACTCCGCGCCTGCCTCGCTGTTATCCTGCTCGCCCCCGCCTTCGCCCAGGCGGCGCCGGATATGCCATCCATCATGATGCTGGCCGGGCGCATCGCTCCCGGCTCCGCGCTGAACCCGGTTACACCAGCCCACGATGATCAGGTGCTGGTGTTCAGTTCGGCGGACGGACAACTGGTGGGCAGCGGGCCGGTATCGCAGGATGGGGAATACGCCGCAATTTTGATGCGCACGACATCTTTTAACGGCACGGCGGTGGTGCTGGAGTTGCAGCACGGGCGCCAGCGCTTCCAGTTGCTCCGGGATGGCGCGCCGGCATGGCTAAAGTACCGCGGGCGCCTGCTGCCGGAGCGGACGGCGCTCGATTTGCGGATAGGGGCCAGGACGGCGGAGCTTTCGGCAGAACTGGCGGCCAACCCGCAGGCGCAGCGCTTGAGCCAGCGCCCGGACATTCCCTGCGCGGCAGAGCTGGATGTGAACGAGGATGGCAAGTGCGACGAAGCGGATTGGGCGATCATCGGCCTCTACGCGGGAGGGGTCACGCACTCTGTGGCGAACCCGGGGAGCGGGGAGTAATTTCTGTCGTGCTTTGCCCCCATCCCCATGAGAAAGGTGAATCTGTGGCAAGAGTGGGCAGACGTTCGGGGGGGTTTACGCTGATCGAGGCGCTGGTGGCGCTGGTGATCGCGGCAGCCGGCGCTGGGGTGATCCTGAGCCAGGTGCGGACGCTGATGCTGCGCGCCGAGAAGGAGCAGGCGCACCAGTTGGCGGTGCTGCAACTGTTGAACGATTCGCTGCGCATTTCTTACGGCGATCTTGGCAGTTACGCCGCGCCGCGCATGGAGCGCGATGCGCTGGCGATGGCTGCGCGGGATCCGATGCCGCCGTTCAAGGTGCGGAATTTTTCCTTGCAAGGAGAGCAGTTGCCGCCGGTTTCGTTTGCGTATACGCCGTTGCAGTTGTTTGTTGCGGAGCGCGGTCGTTACGCTGTCCATGCCGTCAGTGCGGCGCTGGCCCCACCCGTCGCGGCAGAGGGCGAAGCCGCTTCTTCCGTCGCCGGCGGGAAATAAGGGGATCGCCCGGAGTGACAATTTCACATCCGGCTTGCCGGATTGTGAATTGCCTGCCTTTGGTATGAACCGGGCTCCTACGGGGGGTGCAGCGCCCGGATGACCGGGTTTCTACAGCGGGCGCTCCGCGCGGAAGCGTTTTTGTTGCCCCAGGTTTTCAACGGTGATGCGGTCTGGCGGNNGAGTATGGCGGGCAGGCGCGCTTCCGGCAAGGTGTGGAGGCGCGCCGCTTCGCCCTGCGCGTAGGCCATTTTTTCGGTGGTGCGGTAGAGTGTTGGCAGGGCGCTGCCTTGTTCCCGCAGCACGACCACCCGCCGTTCGATGACGCCGGCAAAGGTATCCGGCCTGGCAGTAAGCCAGCCGCCCGCAAACAGGGTGAGCGCGAGCAGCGCCCCGAGTTGGATTTGCAGCAGCCCGCGCCGGGAGAGGATGCGCCCCGAGCGCAACAAGTCGGCAGATACGCCGTGGCGGAGATAGTTTTCAAAAGCATCCAGGCTGCCTTCAGCCCCCGCACCTTCGCCCGCCACCAAGGCGATCACCGGGTTCAGGCCGCGCTGTTTGAGGGTGTCGAGAGCCTGGCGGGGCAGCGCGTACAGGTAGCCTTCGCTGCCGGATGTTCCGAGCGCATAGAGCAGGGTGTCGCGGTTCAGCGGGAATTCGTCCGGCGCCGTGCGGAGCATGGCCAGGCGGGATTTCCCTGACGCCGGCATTTGTTGCAGTTTGCGGCGGAAGGGGAGCGCACGGTCTATCACGGCGATGCAGGGTTGGTGCGCTCGCTCCAACGGCGGCAAGGCGGCAGGCTGGAGCCGGTAACGGCCATTCCAGCGCAGACGCACGCGGTAGCCGGTGACGCCGCCCGCCGCATCCACAAAAACCAGGGCGCGCGGCATCAGCGGTATGCGCGGCAGCGATGGCAGGATTTTTTTCACGGGGTGGCAGACTCGGGGACGACCGGCATTTCCGTCGGCGCGGTTTGTTCGGGTTGCCGGAGGTCACCGAAAAGCTGTGCCCCGGTTTGTTCTGCGGGCCGCTTGTCCGGCGCCGCCTTGAGGGGCGCGCGAAGCTCCTTGAATTCCTGCCGGGCAGCGCGCAATACCGCCTTGGTCACGGTGTCGGCGCCCTGCTGGTCGAGTATGATGTGGGTGGTGACCAGGATNNTGGTTTCCTGCTTGCGGATCCCCCCCAGAAAGATGGTCTGCCCGTCTGCTACGACGAGATCGGTGTTAAGTTCGCGGTTGGAGAGTATCGGGTATTTGTCGGCGCTGAGCGTGACCGTGCCGGTAATCGCGGTGTCCTTGAGCTTGATGGTGACGCGCACTTCGTTGCCGGCGGAAACAGTGGGAGTCACTTCGAGTTCCAGCCCGATCTTCTTGAATTCCGGCTCGACCACGGTGCTGTTGGCGGATCCGGTGTTGGTGGTTTTCTGCTTGATGACCGGCATTTCGCTCCCTACCTTGATCTGGGCGGTGGCGCCGTTGCGAACGACAATTTTTGGATTGGAAAGCAGCAGGTAGGAGGTCTGGGCGCCCAGCATTTGCAGCGCGGCATAGTTGCCGGCGGCATTGACGATGTTGAAGGCGAAATTCGAGTTGGCCGCCGCCGGTATGCCCAGAGTGGCGGTGGCATCGGCGAGCACCGAGCCATTTTTCTTGAGGTACCACTCCACCCCGTAACGCATTTCGTCATTGAGCGTGACTTCGGCGATCACCATGTCAATTTCCACTGCGGGCGGGCGGTAATCCATTCTGGCGAGCAGCTTGCGTATTTCGGCGTATTCCTCCGGGCTGGCGTAGATGAACAGACTGTTCGATATTTTGTCGGGTGTGACGGTTATTTCGCCCGCGCCCTTGATGGCGGATTTGATCAGGTTGTTGAGGTTGGCGACGATTTCTCCCGCGTTCTGGATGCCGAGCGTGTACTGGAACACGCGCCTGTGGTTGGCGCCCGCAACATCGGTCTGCGCCAGCATCTGGAGCACGAGGTCGCGGGCCGCGCGGTTGGCGGCCACGATGACGATGCGATCAGTATCGCCGACCTGCTTGATTTCATATTGCCGGCCCGCACCCTGGGTGCCAATGAGCTGGGTCTGGGTGCCGTCCATCGTGGCGACGAGAGCGGCCGGCGCCAGGTAGCGCGGGGAGTAGACCAGGATGTATTTACCGGCGAACGCCGGCACATCCACGTCTTCCAGCAGGGCGCGCACGGCGCGCAGGTCGGTGCTGGTGGAATTGACCACCAGGAGGTTGCCGGGCAACACGGAAATTTTTTCCGGGTTTTTGGTGATCTGCCTGGCAATGGCCTGGAAATTGGCGGCATCAATATATTTGAGGCGAACGATGCCGACCGCATCGCCTATGCCCAGCGGCGAAGGCTGCTGCACGGCGTCGCCCTTGTCTTCGCCGGAGCCGATCAGGTAAACACCGCCGCTATAGCGCAACCTGACGCCATAGTTTTCCAGCAGGGTGTCGAACATGTTGACCAGTTCCTCCTGCGTGGCCCTGGCTTCGAAAAAGAGGTTGATCCGGCGATCCTTGAACGTATCCTTGAAGGTGTAGGGTTTTTTGAGATAGTCCTTCATGAATACGGTGATGACATCGCGCAAACTGGCATCTTCAAATTCCAGTTTGACGGCGCTGGCCTTGCCCTGCGCCTTGCCATCCCCGCGCCGACTTTTAGCGAGCGCTTTGTCAATGTCCACTTCGCCGATGATGCCGGAGCCTTCCCGCGCTGGCGTATCCATTACGGCTTTGTCCTGGTCGCGGGGTGATTCGCGGTTGCGCTCCACCAGGTCGCCGAGCCCGACGTTCTTTTCTTCGATAACCGGGTCGGCAATGCTGCCGGCCTGGTTGCTGCGGATGGGCTGGAGCAGGCTGCAACCGCCCGCAGCGATAGCGGCGGACAGGATGGCTAACAGGCGCGCCGAAAAAATGTTACGGTTGGTGGTCACTTGGTTCCCTTGCTGGATTGATTGGCCGCAGTTCCGGTTTTGTTGAGAGACCGCAGGGTTGGGCGGTCGGCGGATGGCAGTTTGATTTCCCGGTTTCCTTCCCCCTGCCCCAAGATAATCCTGTTATCCAGAATTCTGATAACCCGCCCTTCCGTCATCATTTCTCCGGGGCGCACCGTCCCGCTATTCGTCACGACCGCCTGCACGCCGGGCAGGAGGATGACGCCGCGCAATTCTCCCGCCATGGTCGGCACGCTTGCGCCGCTTGCTCTCCAGTGCGCGACCGATGAATCAAAGGGGTTGCGGTCGCCGATGCCGATTTTGGCGGAAGGCTGCGGAACAGGCCGGGCGGCCAGCGGCTGAACCTGCGGCAGCCTGGCGCCCGCGCCAAATACGGCCCCGCCCAACTGATAGAACGCCGCCAGCAGCAGGAGCGCCAGGCCGAGCGCGTTGCCGAGCCAAAGNNATGGTCAGCTCTTTCCACACCGATCCGTTGGCGGCATCGCCCAGCGCGAGCACGGCTTTCCCGAAGGCTTCGGAGTCGCTGCTGTTAAGAACCAGCGTCGCGTTCAGCCAGGTTGCGCCCTTATCGTCCGGCCTGCTTCTGGCTACCATGAAGTCGCTCATTTCGACATTTTTTGGCAGCAGCGCGGCCACCCCTTTTTTTGCCGACTCTGCGGGCGAGGCGCCAGTCGGATACAGGGCGGCGAATGTGGCGACCGATTCCGCGTAGGGCGCGGCAATCGCGCTGTAGCGCGCCCGTATCTGTGGCGCGTAGGCCAGGAAATGCTTGAGCTCTTCCGCTTCCTTCGACAGCGCGGCAATCCGGCTCGGGCGAGCGCCAGCCGCAGGCTCCGGCTGCTCCAGGTTACCCGCCTCGCCGGGCAGCGTGCTGTCGCCCGGCTTTCTGGTGTAGTCGTACACGGTTGCGGCGACCAGCAACAGCGCAACGGCGGCAAGCGCGACAGTCCGGCTATCGGTTTTGGGCGGCATGATGCGCGTTACTTGGTGATTACCATCTCGACCGTAAAGGTCTGCGTCCGGATTTCACCCGATTCTTGAACCACCGGAAAACGGAAAGATTTGCCCGGCACGAGTTCGGCCACCGGAACTTCTCTGCGGAAGGCTTTCCAGTTTGGGACATCCTGGCTGAACAGGATCAGCGCGTCGCGCTTGGGGGTGAGCGCAAAGGTGGTTCTTGCGGCCGGCGGGCCATCTTTCGTGGCGCTCACCACCGTCGGGGAGATGGACGTGATCTCGACTCTTTTCCCGTCTTCTGTTTTGGTGCGGATGATGAGTACATTGCTGAGGTCGAGATTGGGCTTGCTGACTTCTTCGCGCATCGCGGCAATCTGCTTCCCTTCGCGCTTCACATCATCAATGACGGCCCACTCCGTCGCCGCGCAGCCAGCCAGCACCGCCAACGCGGCACCCGAAACTATGAGTTTTCTCCTTGGTATCACCTGACATGCCTCCCCGTTATCAAGAGCCGCAGATTATAGTGTTTTTGTGCTTGCCTATCAAAAGGATATTGCCCTATTGCTCCTGCACGTAAACCGTCATTGCGGTTTCTGAGTTTGTTCTTTCCCATGCGCCCCCATCCTAGCCTTCCCCCGCAGGGCGGGGGAAGGGACAGGGCAGCGGGAAGGGGGCGGTTCAGCGTGAGAGGGGACGGATCAGCGGAGGAAGGAGCAGGGCAGGCGCGCAGCTACCACCAGTCAACCACCCGTTTGTCCTTGGCATCGTAATCGGCGATCAATATATTTTCCGGCGACACGATCTGGATGCGCATGAGCGTGGCATCGCTTTCCCAGCTCACCGCGCGCTCAAAAACGGTGGCATTTTCGCTGTACAGGATGCCGCTTACCTCGGCGCCTTTTTCGTTAAGCCTGCCATATTCTTTCAGGATAGTTTTCACGGTCTCCGGCTTAAGCCCGGTCATGGCCGCCAGCGCATCCACCGGAGCGTAATCGGGCGAGATGCGCGCCGCTTCGGATGAGCCGAGCATGAAGCTGTCGCGAAACCGGCGGACGCGCTGCGGCGTCATGCCGCGCACGTAATTAAGTTCCTGCCAGGAGCGCACCGGGCCGTTGCGCGCGGTATAGGGCTGTTGCAGGTTGCCGTAATATTCCGCCTCCGCCCCGATGCCTTCCGTCTTGAAGTTGTCAGGATCGCGCCAATCTATCAGGGCGGCGGCCAGTTCCTTTGCTTCGCTTTCTGGAATTTCGAGGGTGACCAGATAGCGGGCCAACGCATCAAACGGGATGGAATTCAGGTTGGGCAGCGCATTGGCCGGCAATATACGGATGCTGTATTCCGTTTCTCCCAGCTTCAGCCTGTAGGACTCCTGGCGCGGCTGAAACATGGTCACGGCGTGCGCGCTGGCGGCTTCGGACCGGGATTCCTCCAGGTTGCCTTTTCCTTCGACCACTGCGGCGCCGCCCCTGCCTTCAATTTTGAAGTTGAATGACTCGAGCGTTTTCCTGAGCCATTCGACCTGATCTTCCATTTCCGAAGGTATGCTCTTGCTGGCGGCAAGGACGCGCTGGTACTGGTTATAGCGCGGGTCAACCGGCAGTTTCTGCTGCCGCGTTCCCGCAATGACAAAATCCAGCAGCAGCAGCCCTTCCCTGAGCTGCACTTCATGGGTCAGCTTTCTTTCCATGTACAGCGGGGTGGGGGAGCGCATCTGCCCCAATTGCAGGAGGATGATTGCTATTGCCGCAAGCATACCCGCCACATAGAGCAGGATGAAACCCTGTTGTTTATCGCTTGCCAATCGCTCCCTCCAGCATGGCTGCACTTATTTCCGCCGCAGCGGGCAGCGCGTTGATCGTGCGCGCCGCCCCGGCATATTGGCGGGCGCAGCCGAGATTCCGCCCCGGCTCGAGTGTGAAGCTGACCACCGCCAGTATGCGGCTGGGCAGGGTTTCGCCGTTCCTGCGCGCCGGCAGATAACGTATCGCGCTTTGGGCGTCAATGACGGATTGGTCAAAGATGTTCGCCACATCCGCGTGCAGGATGCGCACCGCTTCAACTTCTCCCGACGCGGATACCTGCACGGCTGCCAGCACGCAACTTTCCAGCCCGCGCCCGCTGGCTTCGGCAGGATAAACGGGTACGTTTGCCGCGTCTATCGCCGCCGCCCCGGCATCATCGCCCGACCGGCTGGCGCTCTGCGTGTCCTGGTGCTCCGCACCCTCTTTCTGCAAGCCGCCGCCCGGCGCACCATCGTTTTGCCCTGGCGCTTTCCTGGGCTCGTTTTCCTGTCGGGCGCCAGTTTGCGCGGCAGCGTCTCCCAGGCTGGCCCGCATTTTTTCGCGCTGCGGGGGAGCGTGCGGCGGCTTTTCCCGTTGCGGTTTGGCGTTTTTGGCTTGCTCGCGGGCCGACACCCGTCCCGGCCTTGAAGGGGCGGCCTTGTGCAGCGGTTGAAGCGTGGCGCTGAATGTGATCTGCCTGGCGGGTTCCCGCGTGTTCAGGTGGGGCAGCCAGCCCCAGAAGAGCAGGGTGAGATGGAGCAACACGGACCCCAGCAACGCGACCGGCAATCGCGTGCTTCCTGGTTTGAGCGTCGCCCCGATAGGTGTTGGCACAGGCTGCGATCCTACTGTTGCACGTTGTTCCGCTTCCGTTCCGCCAGTTGCGCCGCACCGGCTTCCACGCGCGCGGCGCGGCTCCACGATGCGCATCCGCGCGTGGTATCGGGCTGCTTACGCATCCGTGCTCCGCGTTTCAAACAGGATGGAGTAGTTTCTGCCCGCCTTGTTGAACTGCATCTGGATCAGCCGCGGCGCCACAAGGTCTTGCCATTCATGCCCCCAGTGTTCCGGGCGGGTATCCGGCGCCCCCTTCTGCAAGTAGGAGAAGGTAAGGCTTTCCACCCCCGTCAATATTTTTCTGGATGGAGCGGCGCGGACACCGGGCAGGATGTCCGATAAACCGGATGCCGGCCCGGATCCGATGCCTTGCCCCCAGAACGGCAAAGCGTGTTCCTGATAATACAGCGTCCTTTCGCTGGCGACGTATTGGTAATAGGCCAGCACGGGCTTTCCATCCATTGCCGCCGCGCCGCTCTGCCAGCTCGCAACATAGATTTCTGCAGGGCGCCCGCTAACGGCAGGAAAGGCCGCCGGTTTCAGGAATAGATGCAGCATTTGCCCGCGCATCTGCTGCTGCAGCTTCCACTCCTGCTCGCCGCCGCGCAAGGCGATGGCCGACTTGCCGACAGACCGGTAAAGAGCGGCCACCAGCGTCACCAGGCCAACACAAATGACCAGCACCACCAGGATTTCTATCAAGGTGAAGCCGCGCGCCGCATGGCGGGCGCGGGCAGTTTCGATGGAGGCTTGGCCGGGCGCGCCGCAGCACAACCTGCCGGTTTTGTATTGTCCTTCGCTCATGGTTCGACGGGCTCGCCACGAACGCAGGATTTGTGCGGCGCTTCGCTAGCGGACATCGGACAGACCAAAAACCGCGAGCAGGATTGAAATCACCATGAATCCGACCATGCCGCCCAGGACGATAATAATCATCGGGTTCAATATGGCAACCACCGATTTCAGGCGGTTATGGAAGTCTTCCTGCAGGATGTCCGCCGCTTTTTCCAGGTTCGCTCCGAGGTTGCCGGTTTCATTGCCGAGTTTTACATAGCGGGAGAAATGGGCTGGCAGGGCGGGAATGCGGTTCAGCGCCTGCGGGACAGGCTCGCCTTTGCGCAGCCCACTCAAGCAATTTTCCATCCCTTCCCGCTGCAACCGGTTGCCGAGGAGAGGCCTGGCGATTTCCATGGAGCGCAGCAGCGGCAACCCGCCCGCCAACATGATGGAAAGCGCTTTCGCCAGTTTGAATGCGGCAAGTTTCGCCTGTAGCTCGCCCCATAGCGGCAGGCGCAATTGCATGGCGTGCCATTTTCTGTTGGCCGCGTCGTTATGCAGGATGAGCGCAACCGCTGCCGCCCCGGCAAGAGCCGCGAGAAATGTTGCCAGCCAGCCGTAGGCGATGATGAAATCGCTCAACGCAAACAGGATGCGCGTTCCCGCTGGCAGGTTCTGCGATGCATCGTCCGCGAAGATGTCCTGGAAGACCGGCACCACATAGATTGCCAGCCCGATCATGGACAGCACCGCCACCAGCGCAAGTATCGCCGGATAGGTGAGCGAGGCGATAAGCTCGCGGCGGGTCTTCTCGGCTTCCCGGTAATAGTGTTCGAGTATTCCCAGCACTTCCTGAAGCTTTCCGCTGGCTTCGCCGACTTGGACAAGCGCCACCAACAGGGGGTCGAACCGACCAAGCTGCGCCAGCGCGCCCGAAAAAGATTCCCCGCGTTTGATGCCCGTGCGCAATTGCCCGGCAAGACCGGAAACCTTGGCATCCCGGCTATCCTCCGCGATGATCTGGAGCGCCCGGTCGAGCGGAATGCCGCTGTTGGTAAGCGGCGACAGTTCGCTTATGAACGGCAGAACCACCGACTGACCAATGGCGCGCGTTTTCCTGGATCTTGCATGCAGCAGAGTTAATTGTTGTTTGCGCAGCGCCGCAGCCAGCGCTTCCGTGGACTCGGCCTGCTCGCGACCGCCGGTTTCGACGCCATTCCGCCCGACGGCCCTGTATTCATACTCGGGCACCGCGCTTACCCCGCAACCCTGAGCACTTCTTCAATCGCGGTCAACCCCGCGCGCACCTTGAGCACTCCATCTTCGATCATGCTCGTGAAATGCTCCTGCCGCGCCACGGCGTCGAGCGCGTCGCCAGACGGGTCGCGCAGAACCTGGCGGCGGAACGCAGGTGTCATTTCGAGCATCTCGGCGATGGCCATCCGTCCGTGATAGCCGGTTCTGGCACATTGCGGGCAGCCGACCGCGCGGTAGATCGTTGCGGAAGCCGGTATGCCAAATCGCTCTACCATGGCGGCATCCGGAACTGCGGGTTCTTTGCACGCACTGCAAAGGCACCTGACCAGCCGTTGCGCGCTGACCGCCACCAAACTGGAAGCAAGCAGGTAATCCGCCACCCCCATGTCCAGGAACCGCCCTATCGCTCCCGTCGCGCTGTTGGTGTGGATCGTCGAAAGCACGAGATGCCCCGTCAGCGATGCCTGCACCGCGATTTCCGCAGTTTCGCGGTCGCGTATTTCCCCGATGAAGATTACGTCCGGGTCGTGGCGCAAAATGGAGCGCAGAATATTTGCGAAAGTCAGTCCGGCCGCTTCGTTCACCTGTATCTGGGTGATGCCCGGCAGCTCGTATTCGACCGGGTCTTCCACCGTGATGATTTTCTTTTTGCCGTCTATCAGCCTGGTTAACCCGGAATAAAGCGTTGTGGATTTTCCGGAACCCGTTGGCCCGGTTACCAGAATCAGCCCATTGCTGCGCGCCAGGTTGCGGCTGTACAGCTCGATGGTGCGCGGCGACATCCCGGTCGCTTCCAGCGAAAGCGCCTGCTGTTTCTGGTCGAGCAGGCGGAGCACCACGTCTTCGCCGTGCGGGGCGGGAAGGGTGCTGACCCGAATATCCACTTCCCTGCCGCTGACGCGCATGCGTATTCTCCCGTCCTGCGGCAGGCGGCGCTCTGCTATATCGAGGCTGGCAAGAATTTTGATGCGGGAAATGACGGCCGCATAATCGTCCGCCGGTGGCGCCGCTTTGGCGTGAAGCACCCCGTCAACCCGGTAGCGCAATTCAACCTGGTTCTTCCCCGGCTCAAGATGAATGTCGGAAGCCCCCATTTCGACCCCCGCCGCGATCAGGTCGTTGACCAGGCGGATGATGGGCGCCTCGAGCGCCAGATCCTTGAGATGCCCGACATCTTCCAGCGAAAGCGAAATCTGTGGTCCTTCATCGTAGCCGCCCGCCGCAATGAGGCCCTTGAGGGAGTGGGATAATTTCTGCGGCGTTGTGATGGCGAGCCGGACATCCGGGTAGAGCCTCGCCAGCATGTCCAGCAAGCCGTCGTCTTCGGGGTCGTCCACGACATACCACACGCCTTCTTCCGTGCGCACGGGAAGTATACGGTTGTAGTCGAGAAAGCCATCCGGAAACCCGGTATCCAGAAACGGCTCGCCGCTCCCGCTCCAGATGGGCAAATCCATTGTTTCCGAATAAATCTGGCAGAGCACGTCCTGCGATACCAGCCCCATATCGGCCACGATACGCGAGAGCCGTTGCGGGTTGGCAGCCCGGATTTCTTCTATGCGGGCGAGCGAGGCCGGTTCAAGGATACCCCGCTCGACCAGCAGTGCGCCCAATCCGGGAAATGCGCGAAACCGCTCCGATACGGGCCGGCTAGTCCCAGTTGCCGATGTCTGCATCATCTCCGGAACCGCCCGCCTTGCCATCCGCGCCCAGGGAATAAAGGTCGAACCCCATGCCGTGTTTGCTCGGGATCTCATAGCTGAACGGCTTCCCCCATTCGTCTACCGGGATCCTGTTTTTCTTGAGGTAAGGGCCGCGCCAATTCCCGATGGGCGCGCCCTGCGGATTTTGTACGAGCACCTGCAATCCCTCCTGCTGGGTCGGGTAACGACCGGTGTCCAAATGGAAGGTCTCCGCCGCATTGGAAAGTGTCTCAACCTGAATTCTGGCAGCCTTGACCTTGGAGCTGCCGAGCGCCCCGATCAGCCGCGGCCCGGCAAGCGCCGCAAGCATGGCGATTATCACCATAACGATCATGATTTCAACAAGCGTGAAACCACCGACGCGGCGACAGGGGGCACAATGTTTCACTTTCTATCCCTAAACTCAAGCAAGCTCAAAGCGCCGATTATGCCCGCGTTTGCGTTTGATTGCACGCAGGTGGACCCTCACCGTATGGATGCTCAGACCCAGCTCATCCGCTATCTGTTTGTCCAGCAACCCCTTGCGCATCAGCATGAATACCTCGCGCTCTTTCTGGGTGAGCAGGGTATGCCTGGGGAAAATGGTACACGCATCTTCCATTCCCGCAGTTTCATGGCTCCACATCCATCCGGAATTCTGGAGCTT
>CXWL01000671.1_pt1 | contig 47776 bp, 46 predicted proteins | sample 590931 | NCBI WGS metagenome assembly CXWL01 (sample SAMEA3498368, study PRJEB10139) | groundwater metagenome | biome: water well; material: biofilm material | place: Germany | collected 2015-04-27 | reverse complement strand
ACCCGCCGTACTCACCGCATGCGGTCTGACACTCCCGGGTCCACTGTTGGGATACGTCATCGTTCCGCCGGCCAGCTGCGGATTCGTCGTCAGATATCGACAGTCTGAGATGAGGGCGTCGCTCAACGAAGAGGGGTAAGAAATGATACTCTCTCTTAGTATATTCGCTACTTTCTTTTTCCATTCGCAAACGAATAATCTTGGATGAAGCCATCTACAAGCGAGTCCAAATCACTCTCGAGCTGTTCAATTGTGAGCCTGTGGGGAACAATGCGTTCTGGAACACCGTACGACGCAGTGACAGCTCTTGCTCGGATGCGCGGCGTTCGATCGGAAATGACATCCTCGACGAGTTCCAGATTTTGATAATAGAGCACCTTGCTCGGGCAAGCCTCATCGATCGGTATTGTCTCCACTCTAATGTGTAATACTGGGTCATCTTGCGCATACGGCCCATTGCGATTGATGTACAATTTGTTTTTTGAAAAGCGTGCAAGGACTCGATTGTAAAATCTTTCATGATACTCATGGTTTGTTTCGACAAACAACGTGACTTTGGCAAGATCGAGCCCATATGACGTTGATCGCAAAACATCATCAGCATGAGCAGTCGAATGATGTTCGATCAGCACTCCCGCGGGAGTCAGAACGAATAGGCACGACACGAGCGAGACGAACACCAGGCGTTGACTAAGCATCTCCAACCTCTTCGGTAACATTGCTCTACCTTTCATCCTTATCTGTTTGATCAAGCGACCCTGCCGCTAATAGCTCTGCTTGTAATTGAGCCAGGAATCACACGGGTTACACGGGATATAGTTTCCTTGTCCCGGCCCAAAGTTTGTGATCACTGGCGGCGTCTGCCCAAACAGACCGTATGGAATAATTCTCATATACGCAGGACCTGTGATGCCAGAAACCGACACACCAAACTGTGCTACCCCACCTGCTCCTACTGTCCCGGGGATGCTAGCCCAGTCCCTAAAGTTAACATTGTTCACACCGTTCAAATTCATATCCAGAAACCCCGTTTGAAGTCTAACGCTGAAACCGCTACCTGCACCTAGACCTGACACTCGGACATTAAAGCTCAAAATACCGTCTTTTGAAATTGCAATGGTACTACGAATCACCTGANNACTGCACATTTCCCACTTGCATAAATTCAACGGGATTTCCCTCGCCAGGTAATGCCCGCAAATCAAGAGCAGTCTTTGCCTCTCCTGCTGCGGTCTGTGCGCGCCCTGGTGCGACTCCATTAGCCTGCACATAAGCAGAGATGGCCCCAATGGATCCTCCAATTAAGGCAGCTTGCCAGGCATTTTCTCCCCCTAATGCGGCATGCGTCGCTCTAGAGGCGGCGCCGGACACGAACGCCTGGGCCACCACATAGTCTCCAAGACCTGCCACGTCAAATCCTGCGCCGACGCCCCAGGTGACGGCTCCCGCCACGGCTCCCATCCACGTTGAGCGGTCAATGTCTCGTCCAGACAAGAGCCCACCAACTGCTCCAGCGGCAGCGCCACCGCACACCGGATTACCACCACAGGCAATGGTGCCGACTACGCCTGCGGTGAGAGAAACATACAGCTGTCGGCCTTCTGGCGTAGTAAGTGAATAACAAGAACAGAAAAAGTTTATGACCTCACGCTTAAAGAAATTCCCAACATCCTTCCACCTAATCGTTAGTCTAAGGTGTCCCGTCGGATCCGTGTACCGGAAGGGGTTGTTACTCGCATAGGTATAGCGATTCAGATCTTGTGGATCGCGAAAATTCGGAATGATCGTATCGGCGGAAATAAACCGCCCCAGTTTGGGATCATAGTAGCGGGCTTCGTAGTAGTAGAGGCCGGTGCTGCTGTCACGTCGAGTACGGCCCCGTTAGAATTCCGTTGTCAGTCTTGCGGAGGACATTTTCTGATTCTGCAGCTCAGAATTATCAATTCGTCTTATCTCCAAATTTGCATGTAAGCACAGTGCATGGTTTGACTATGTTTCCATTCCTTAGTTCGAACTGTTCGCGCTTCTCTGCCCTACTACTTGCATGTACGGGTATTACTCTCTTTAGTCGGCATAGCATCTCAAGCAACTTTCTTGCTTGAGACGCGTCCTTTGAAACAATTGTCACTTCGTGCTTCGAGAAATCGAAATCGGCCTGCCATTCGGCCTGTGATGAATTTTCACCAAGGGATTGAGCCCAGTTTCGCCATGATTCGCGACCTGGTTGAGTTATTTCCACCCACAGACCAATCTTGTCAAAGGAAAGCTCGTCCAGAGAAGCCTCGGGAAGCCACTTCTTGTACTCGGATACAATGTTTTCCCAATCAATCGCACTCATATTCGATGTGACGCTAGGTGGCAAATCATCAAGAATCAAACGAACCAAGCCAGTGCTTTCCATCTCCCGAAGGACACGTACGAGATATTCGGAATCGATTTCTCGTGGATAACCATAAAGTGTGACCAAGTCTCGATATAGCCCCGACAAAGAGTTCGGCCCATCTATTGTCAAATCAAGAATCTGACACTCTACGCTATTCTTGTCTGTTTCCATAAAAAGTCTCCGATACTACTTTCCATAGGCTCTGAAAGTTTCATGGGGCACTTTCCCTTCTACAATGATTCGATGATGGAACAATCTGGCTCCGGTTTGCTCGTTGGTCCACAAATCTTGAACGCTAATGCCGCCTCTGTAACGAAGCCCTTCAGCCAACTCAACTGATGACCCTCGAAGTGTCCAAGAACCATGCCCAGTAGCGAGATAATTCCTGAAATCCTGTACGACCAACCCCCATGCACTTCGAGCAGTTCCGAATACGCCTCCAAACCCTGGCGTAAAGAATTCCGCATCATCGTAACTCCCAGGACCAATGAACCCAGCAGGTATAGCACGCCCTCCCCCTGCAGCACCTCCTGGATCTCCGGCAGGACTCGCGATGGATGATGAATCCGTACGTAGAGAGGCAGACGTCTTGGCAGATGCTGCCTTCCCTTCCGCAGCATCAGCTGACATGCCGCGCGATTGCATATAGGCCGATGCGGCCCCGACGGATCCTCCGATTAAGGCGGCTTGCAACACATCGCCGCCCCCTAACGCGGCCTCCGTCGCTCCCGATGCAGCGCCGGCGACAAAGGCCTGGGCCACCACATAGTCACCGAGACCTCCGACGTTAAATCCTGCGCTGACACCCCAGGTGACGGCACCGGACACGGCTCCCATCCAGGTTGAGCGGCCTATGTCTCTCCCAGACACATACCCACTAACCGCGCCGGCGAGCGCACCGCCGCACACCGGATTGCCCCCACAGGCAAAGGTGCCGATCACGCCTGCGGCCACTGGCAGGGTATACTGGCGCGTGGTGGGATCGAGATACATCATTTGGAGTGGGAAAAAATACCACGCGGCCACACGGACAATCGGATTGTGGAACACGCGATTCAAAAACTTGCCGATCTTTAGACTGAAGTGTCCCGTCGGATCCGTGTACCGGAAGGGGTTGTTACTCGCATAGGTATAGCGATTCAGATCTTGTGGATCGCGAAAATTCGGAATGATCGTATCGGCGGAAATAAACCGCCCCAGTTTGGGATCATAGTAGCGGGCTTCGTAGTACATGAGCCAGGTGCTGCTGTCGCGTTCTTTCCCCGTATATTTGTAGGGAACATTGACCGGCGTACCAGGAGTATCACTCTTCACCTCGCCATAGGGATAATAGGTCATCGTTTCGACCACTGTGCCGGTCGGACCGGTAATCACGTTCGAGGAGCCTAGGTGATCGGCATGGAAGTAACAGGCGGGATTGCAGTTCTGTGCGGTCGCGCTATCCGGCATGATCGCAATTCTCGTGTCTCCGGCCCAGATAAACCGGGAACAACTCGTCGTACCTCCGGTCGTATCGCACTCATAGAGCTTGCTCAGGTACCGCGTGGTGGTCGTGCCCACGATCTTCTTCACTCGGCCTCCATCTCCGTCATAGACGAAGGTGGTCGTGACGCCGCCCTGGATGATGGTGAGGGGTTTGTTTTCTTGGTTCCAGGTGATGGTCCGTCCCGCACCCGTCTCCATGTTCCCGTTGGCATCGTAGGTATAGGTGTTCCCACCCGCCGTACTCACCGCATGCGGTCTGACACTCCCGGGTCCACTGTTGGGATACGTCATCGTCCCGCCCACCAGCTGCGGATTCGTCGTCAGATTGCCAATGGCATCGTAGGCGTAATCGTAGAACCCATAGTTCCCGGTGGCCTGATCCAGCCGATCGAGATCGTCGTAAGTGAGGGTTTGCGTATTGATGGGAGTCACATTGTCCGTAATCCCCGTCACATTTCCCACGTTATCATAATTGTAGGTGAGGGCTTGCACGGCCGTCGCCGCCCCCGTCGTGGTGGTGCCCAGAGCGGAATACCCGCTGAAATGATTCGTACTATCGACCGCCTGCACGCGATAGCGATAGGTCGTACTGGCCGTCAGACCAGTATCGGTCAGGGTCGTCAGCGGAACGGTATTCACCAGTGCAAACGTGGTGCAGCCAGCGCCTTGGCAGCGTTCAACCTGGTACTGCACGGCATTGGAGAGGTCCGTCGAGCGGGTCCAGGTCAGCACCGTCTGCGTGCCGTTGGCCATGGCAAGGGGAGTTCCGGGCACGGTGGGATTCACACTATCGGTCGTGATGGCCGTGGCACTGGCGGAGTAGGCCCCGAAATTGCCTGTGGCATCGGTGGCGCGCACCCGATAGGTATAGGACGTGCCATCCCACAGGCCGTTCGTCTGGTTGCTATAGGTCACCGTCGGGGGCGTGGTTCTGGCAATCTGCACAAAGTCACTGCAGCCGACGCCTCGACACCGTTCAATCCGGTAGTCGGTGATTCCGCCGGCATCCGTGGCTGCCGTCCAACTGAGATCGATCCGGGCGCTGGGAACCGGCGTGGCCGTCAACGACCCTGGCGCCGTGGGCGGCGTCACATCAGCAGGCAAGGTGGTGGTCTTCGTGTAGATTGAGGAATAGCCGCCGGCATTGCCTGCATAGTCGAGGCATCGGACACGATAGCGGTAGGTCGTCGCAGGGATCAGACCGGTATCAGAATAGTTGGTGACTGTGCGCGCCGCGATCTCGATAAAGTTGGTACAACTCGCCCCCTGACACCGTTCCACACGGTAGTCCCACAAGTAGGAACCTTCCGTCGGCTGTTCCCACGTCAGGTCGATCCGGCTTGTACTCACGACCATGATCCCAACGCCGCCCTCCGTATTTGGGGCGGTCGTATCCGTCGGCATGGCCGTCGCGGTCGGCGAATAGGGCCCCAGATTATTCGCGCCATCGATCGCCCGCACCCGATAGGTGTAGGGATTGCCCGTCGTGAGCCCGGTGTTGCTCAACGTCAGCACGCCCGCTGCCGTCGTCCCGACTTCGATAAAGCTGGTACAGCCCACGCCCTGGCACCGTTCGATCCGGTAGCCCGTCACCCCCACATTATCGGTCGCAGCGCTCCAACTGAGGTTGAGTTGCGTGGTGCTGGCGGCCACTGGCGTCGCCGTCAATGTGGCCGGCGCGGTCGGCGCGCCGGGGACGGGCGGTACCGTGGTGAGCGTCTGGAGCCGGAAGGTCTGGGGATGATAGGTGCGGGTCGTGACCACCCCATTCCCAAAGGTATCCGTCGCCGGTTGCCCCACCGCATTCCACCCCGCATAGGTCACGTAATTGGTGGCGCCTTCGCTCACGCGTCGGAGTTGCGGCCCATCATAGGTATAGGTGACGGTTTTGACGGGAGTCGTGGGGTAGCTCACGCTGGTGAGCCGCCCGAGTCCATCATAGACGCTGGTGGTCGTATAGGTGGTCCCGTCGAGGGTCTTCGCGCTCTGTTTAATGCGGCCTTGGCTATCATATTGGAAGGTGACGCTCTGCGCGGGATCGGTCACTTGTTTCAGCCGGCCTTTGCCATTGTTGGCGACCACAGTATCGTCGTAGCTATAGACCACCGTGTTGGTCCCGCAGGCAACGAGGTTTGTGCCATAGTTCTTCTGTGTCCGACGGTTCAGGCTGTCATAGGTGAAACAGAGTTTGTTGTTCCGCGCATCGAGCTGTGTTTCGAGGTTCCCATTCAGATCGTAGGTGTAGCTGACACTCCCCATGTCTGGATCCTGCATCGTAACTTTCTGCGACAGGGTGTTATAGGTCATCGTGGTCGTGTTGTTGAGATGATCCTTCATCGTGAGGACGTTGCCCTGCACGTCGTAGGTGTAGGTCACCGAGCTGGCAACGGTGGCCGGCAGGGTGGCACAGTCCGTCCCGACCCCCTGATACTGCTCCACCTTCGCGATGCGTCCGTAGACATCCCTGGTCTCCCGCGTTCGATGGCCCTTAGGATCGAGCGTATCGACGAGCCAGTTTGCATAGCAGACTTTGGTGACGGTGCTATCTGGGTGGGTCACCTGCTCCACCCGTCCGATGGCATCGTACCGGTAGGTGGTGACGGGTGCACCGGACTGGCCGGTGAAGAAGGGGCCGGTTTTCGTGCGAACGAGTCCCCGCACATCATAGGTCTGTTCGGTGCGAATGGTGGTCGTGCCGGTTCCCGTCTTCTCTGCGGCAATGGTCCGGCCGAGCCCATCGAAGAAGCTACGGCTCACAAGTGCCACCGGGAGATTCGCCCCGCTCGTGCTGGTGGTGGTCTTCTGCGTGCCGATCTGGCCATATTCCGCGGGGGCCGGATAGGTGGTCGTTGTAACAAGGTTCGTGGGTGTGCCTGGGACTGTGGTCGTGAGGATCCGCCCCATCGCATCGTAAGTGGAGCTCACGACTTGGCCATTCGGATCGGTCACGCTCATGACCTGCCCATACACCCCATTCGTCAGCGGTTGTCCATCCACGCCATAGTAGTGCGTGGTCGTCACGAGACTCGCCGGGCTTGGGGTCGTCGACGTGTTCACAAACGTGTTGCTCCCATCGTAGGTCACGGTCGCGGTATTGCCTTTGGCATCTCGGGTGCAGATCTTGTTGCCATACACATCATAGGCGGTGCGGCTCTCTTGGTTCTTGCTCGCGTCGGTTAGATGGATTCGCACCGCGCGCGTGACATGCCCGAGCGTGGGCACTTGATTCGTACTGGCGGTCCCGCAACTCGTCGTGCCATCGTAATAGAAGACGGTCTGCGCCACCGGCGTCGTGGTCCCAATCCCTTGATAGATCGTTTCGCTCGTGGGAAATCCCAACAGCCAAGCCGTGGTATTATTCGCATAGGTCCGTACCAGGGTGCGATCGTCGCTGGTGACGGCATTGTTCCCAGTGTTGTCTCCATACTGATCCTCACGCGTCACGTTGCCATAGGCGTCGTAACTTGCGTACACGATCTTGGTCTCCTTTGCCGCATTGTCGATCTTGCTGACCACCTGCGAAGGCGGGTTAAACCAAGGCGCCTGGTTATCTCCATCCGCCAGATAGTTTGTGATGGTTTCGGAATACACCTTGGAAGGCGTGTTCGCATCCACCGCCCTAGTCCGATAGGGTTTGCCCTTCATATAGCCGGTGGCCACATCTGCATTGGGCGGATCCGTCACGGGCGGTACCAGGTCGTTGCCTTGGTGAAACCACGTTTCGGCATAGGATCGTTCACCGTTGGGGCCCGACGGGCCCGTCACTTTCACATAGTTAAATCCGCGGAAGTCCCGCTCACCGATGTGGTAGAAGCCATCTTTGTAAACATACGAGGTCGTAGTCACCACACCATTGCCATCATTGCTCGTGACCGAACTCACCACGTGCAGAGGGAAGGGCAGCCGCGTGTTTTGAAAGGTCGTCGACGGTGTATAGGCCACCGTGGTCGTGCCACCCATCCCGTTAGTGACGGAGGTCAAGAGATCAGGAGCAATAAGTCCTGCTCCAGATCGTGCAATCGACACCGTTCCGCCATTAAAACAATACACATCGGCTTTGCCATCACCGTTGAAATCCCCCACCCCATACGTGCCCGTCGTACACCAACTGCTGAACCAGGGAGTGGTATTGACCACAAAAGCAAAACCGCTCGACAGTGCCACTTGGGTGATGCCGTCAGCGGGATGGCAGTAGACATCCTGCTTGCCATCGCCGTTAAAATCGCCCGTGCCAAACTGGCCGGTCGCACAGAACCCTGTCACCCAATTGCCCCCATCAACGAACGCTGAGCCGGTTGAAATTGCGATCTTCGTGGTCCCATCCGTGGGATGGCAGGAAATATCTTGTTTCCCATCGCCATTGAAGTCTGCAACGTCAAACTGTCCACTCGCGCACCAACTAGTAATCCAGGCCCCACCTCCAGTAAATGAAGTTCCCGTTGATGTTGCAACGGAAATGGTGCCACCAGAAGCTTTACAGGATAGGTCGGCTCGACCATCACCCGTAAAGTCTGCTAATTTAATTGTTCCACCTACGCACCAGTTATTAAAAGCCCATCCGCCCCCACCAAAGTTTAAACCGGTTGACAGAGCTACAGAGTTTACTCCACCCATAAGAGTAGCTAGATCTAGCTTGCCGTCTCCATTAAAGTCGCCAACTGCATTGGGGCTCAAGACGCAATCTGGACATCCCGATGCATTAAACCATGCTGATCCTGATGGCGCTCCCGTTAGATTGGATGGGGCTATAATGAGAGTAACGCGTGCACACCATACGCCGAGACCGCCGCACTGAAACAAGGCCGCTTGCATATAGGATAGATCCGACTTCCCATCACCTGTAAAATCACCAGCAATCCAAGGTGCCTGCGTAACGTATGGACTCCAAGTAGCAAATCCCCCGACCCCATCTGAGGTCAATACTTGAGGGTTGTTGGATGTGTTCTTGCACCAGAGGTCTCGTTTGCCATCTCCGTTAAAGTCAGCCTCGGAATTGATCGTTCCCCCGCTGCACCATCCTGTGGCCCACGCGGCACCATCGGTGAAGATTTGCGAATCGGCCGAGTAGCTGAATGTCGTGGCCGGCAATGATGTTCCCGGTGTGATGTTCCCGCTGGCATCAACCCCCGCATCTTTGCCGTACTGTTTGACGCTTGCGAGGAGCGATCGGGAGGTGGCTGGACTCACGTTGTAGTTGAACTCATAGGCCCGCACCGGATTTCCGTCGGCCTTCACCTCGATGGTCTTGAGGAGATACTTCGTCTTCATCCGATAATTGGCCAGATACATGTCCGATTGATCGGGACGGTTGCCCGCGTCCCGATACAACTTGATGACATGGGTGTGGGCCTTGGGCGTCACACCGCCTGTGCCGTCATGGCCGCCGTAGCGGATCTGGTCGAGATACCCCTGATTGTTGACGGTATCGCCCCAGTAGGTCAGTTCCATATAGTTGCCATCCAGATCGCTCACCTTATCCAGACACCAGGCGAAAATCTTGGTGGCATCACTCTGATCCGCCAATCTTGAGGCGGCCGTCTGGCCAAAATAGAATTTCCGTCCGTCCCGACTCGTGGCCACCCAGTACATCGTACTGCCACTGCCGATCTGCTGAATACGGCTGAACCCGCCTTCGAACTTTGAGCGCCATTCCCCAGGTAACCCAGGCGCCTCGACCAAATCACCTCTCATCCCCGACATCTTCACCAGAAAGGCATTCGAACCGGTATTGTTGGTATAGCTCACACCGAATTTGTCTTGGCGGAAGATGCCTTGATGCTCGAGCTTCCACCCCATCCCCACCCAGCCATTGCCGCCGCCGCTTTCATAGACAAGCGAGAGGCTGGGCTGCATCCCGTTGCGACCAGGCGGCACCTCAATGGGAATGCTTGCCGTGGCGGTCCCCGTGAACGGATCGACATTGATTGCACCACCGGCAGAGCCAAGCGCACGATCTTCGTCGGTCTCACCCGCAAACGAAGAGCTCATGGCGTATAGCATATGGGTAACGGTCAGAGTCAAGACAAGAACGAGCAGACGATGCATGGCAACTCCCTTCTTAATGCCGTGAGGCGTTAGGCGTAAGGGGTGAGAGGGACAATGCGAAATGTTGAATGATCAATGGTCAATGTTCGATGGTTCATGTGGTCTGTCTCGTCTGTCCGATCTATCTCGCGTGTTTGGTTGAATGAACTGAACCAGATAGACCAAATAGACAAGATGGACCAGACAGACCTCGCATTACTTTTCACGAACGACGAAGGCGACATGGCGCGCATGTGTATCGATTATTTCAATTGGTTGCAATCCCCTCTTTTGTGCTAGCACAGATGGTTATAACCATTTGAGGGGAGCAAAAATATCTAAGTGAACGTAGGGGGCTATTGCAGATTTCTCACGCTGGTGGCTGGCTGACAGGAATATGCACCGATGGCGATTGATCGACGATGTGCTACCCGATAGGGTTGGAAGAAGGGGGGAGGGTGACTCTAAGGCCGGAATTCCACTAAGGCAAACTTTCGCCTGCCGACTTTCAGACGGTAGGCTCGCCCAGCCACAATCGATAACACAGCATTCGCGTCGCTCTGCTTCTGATCATCGACCTCCAGGCCCCCTTGAATAATCAGCCGCCGGGCCTCGCTTTTACTTGGCACAAGCCCCGTTTTGGTCACCAGATCGACAAGACCGATGGTCTGTCCTTCTCGTAAATCTGCAAGAGTCAAGGTCAGTCGTTTGTCCGGTTCGCTCGGAAATTCCCGATCCTGAAATTTCTGCTGAAATGCCGATCGAGCCTGCTGTCCCTCATCCGCCCCGTGATACCGCGTGACAATCAAGGCTGCGAGGGCTTGCTTCGCCTCCATCGGATGAGCGGCTTTGACTCCCCCCAAATCCTCCGTCGTGAGCAGCTCATAGTACCGGAGCATCAACGTGTCACTGATCGACATCAGCTTGCCGAACATCTCGTTCGGCGCCTCTTCCAACGCAATGTAGTTTCCGACGCTCTTGCTCATTTTCTTCACACCGTCGGTACCCTCAAGTAGCGGCATCGTGATCACCACTTGAGGCTCTTGGCCATAGTCCCGTTGCAACTCGCGCCCCATCAACAGATTGAACTTCTGATCGGTGCCTCCCAGTTCGATATCGGACTTGAGCGCCACTGAATCGTAGCCCTGCACGAGGGGATACATGAACTCATGGATGCTGATCGGTTTCTGCTCGTGGTAGCGTTTATGAAAATCGTCCCGTTCAAGCATCCTGGCAACGCTGCTATGCGCGCTCAGATGGATCAACCCTTCCGCGGTCATGGCACTCATCCATCGGCTGTTGAACTCCACCAGGGTCTTCGCAGGATCGAGAATTTTGAATATCTGCCGTTCGTAGGTCTGGGCATTCTCTAAGACCTTTTCTTTCGAGAGCGCGACACGCGTCTCGGATTGACCAGTCGGATCGCCGATCATCCCGGTGAAATCGCCGATCAAGAAAATGACTTGGTGACCCAGTTCCTGAAAGTGCTTCAGCTTGTGGATCAAAACCGTATGACCCAGGTGAAGATCCGGCGCAGTTGGATCGAACCCGGCTTTCACACGCAACGGACGATTCTCTTTCAAGGAGCGCGTCAGCTTCGATTCAAGCTCAGCCTGTTGGATCACCTCCACGACGCCGCGATGAATTAACTCGAGTTGGCGGGAAAGCTCGCTCATGTCGCCTGTTTCACCCTCTCTACAGACTGATCGCTCGGCGTCACCGTCACCAATGGACGAATGCGCTCAAACGTCTTTTTCCCAATTCCCTTCACCTCTCGCAAATCGTTAAGCGATTGGAAGACCCCGACCGATTGCCGATGCTTCATGATCCGCTCTGCCAACTTTGGGCCGACCCCAGGTAATGCATCGAAATCTTGCTTTGTCGCCCGATTCAAGTCGAGTCGCCCCTTGGGGAACCGTTTCGGAACAACAACAGCCGGCTGACGTCGATCCGGCACTACGCCGTCTGGGGATGGGCTCACATCCGACGCACGGTCATCGTTGGAAACCATTTCAGCCTGTGCCTCTTCGGACGAGTTGGCTGCCACGTCGCGCGTTCGATCGAATGAGGCAGGTAATGTCCATCCGATCCAGAAGACGACTCCCATGGTCGCCACGAACATCCCGAGCTTAATTACAAATGAATACAGCATAGTTTTCAGGTTAAATGTCCCATGTCTAAAGTCGAACGTCCCAAATCCTAAGTCCGGCAACTTGAGACCTGATGACTTGACGACTTCAAGACTCTATGACTTTACGACCTCTTTTCTTTTGATTTGATGAATCGCCTTCCCGTCAATATCTTCAGCCGCCTCCATCAGGCCCTCGGCCAGCGTCGGATGGGCATGGATCATTTCGGCCATCTGCGCCGCCGTCGCGCCGACTTGCATCGCCATGGCAGCCTCATGCACCAGATCGGCCGCATGGGCTCCAACGATATGCACACCGAGGATTTTTCCGCTTGGCGACTCGGCAATGACCTTGAACAACCCTGTCGTATCCCCGGTGGCTTGCGCCTTCCCCAACCCGGCATAGCGGAAACGTCCCACTTTGATCGCCATATCTGAATTCTGCCCGGCAGCCTGAGCTCGTTCACGGGCTTGCTGCTCCGTCAGGCCCACGCGACCGATTTCAGGCAGGGTAAAGATTCCAGCTGGAATGACATCGTAGCGAACTGCCGCCTGATGCCCCATGATATTCTCGGCCGCGACTTTACCCTGCGCCGAAGCCACGTGCGCCAACATGGCCTTGCCGACCACATCGCCGATGGCGTAGATGCCAGGCACAGTCGTTTCCATCCGTTCATTGACAAGAATCTCTCCTCGCCGTCCCGTCTGTACTCCCACCTGTTCCAGCCCGATACCTCTGCTGTTCATTCCTCGACCCACGGACACCAGCAGTTTTTCAGCCACCACCTGCGAGCCATCTTTGAGGTGAGCGGAAACCATCGTCGTCGACCGCTCGGACTTTTCGACGGTAGTCCCAGTCAGAACCGTCACGCCGCGTTTTTTCAGTTCCCGCTCCATTGTGGACGAGATGTCCTCATCCTCCAGAGGAAGCACGCGCGGCATCAATTCGACAATGGTAACTTCCGTCCCCAATCCGCTATAGAGGGCGGCAAATTCGCATCCTTCGACTCCCCCACCGACGATGAGTAAACTGGCTGGAATACATTCCAGGTCCAAGAGGTGCTGACTCGTGAGGAGCTGTTGTCCATCGATCGGAAACTGTGGAAGGTTCGGCCAGGACGACCCAGTGGCAATCACGATAGCGTCAGCCTGAATGTCCCGCACCCCTCCATCTGTTGCCGTTACCGCGACAGTCCGGTGATCCCGTAGCGATCCGGTTCCTTGTGCTCGTTCGATATTCCAGGTCTTAAAGAGCGTCGCAATGCCCTTTACGAGAGTCGCCACCACCTTGTTCTTCCGCGCGACCATCCGAGCAAGGTCATACGTGACTGGTCCCTGAACCAGTAGACCCATGTCCTCTGCTTTTTTGACCTTGTCTCCGAGTTCGACGACTGACAAGAGGGCTTTGCTGGGAATGCAGCCCCAATTCAAACAGACGCCGCCGAGCGCATGGGATTCGATAACGGTGACGCGGGCGCCAAGTTGAGCAGCCCGAATGGCTGCGACATACCCGCCAGGTCCAGCACCGAGAATGGCGATGTGCGTTTGAACTGACATATCCAGAAGGTTGAGGTTTAGGCCGAGGCCGAGCAGGCGCGAACGATATTTCGACGCTCAACCTCAGCCTTGACCTTAACCTTTCTTTTGGTTGGCAAGAAAGGTTTCATACTGGGCAGCAGTCATCAGCTTGTCTACCTCACCCGTATTCGATAAATCGATGACCACCATCCAGCCTTTGCCATAGGGATCTGAATTCACCACTTCCGGGTGATCTTTCAAGTCGGCATTGATTTTGACAATGGCGCCGCTTACGGGCGTGTAGATCGTAGAGGTCGTCTTGGTCGATTCGACCTCACCGATCTGCTGCCCGGCCTTGACGACAGCGCCAGGCTTTGGCATATCGATGAATACGATATCGCCCAATGCATCCTGGGCAAAATGACTGATGCCGACGGTCGCTTGCGTGCCGGTCACTCGCACCCATTCATGCTCTTCGTGGTAACGAAGCTCTTGAGGAATCATGCGTGCTCCTTGTGAAGAAGGCCAAGGTTGAGGTTAAGGTTGAGCGAAGATCAGACTCTCTTTATCTCAACCTTAGCCTGAGCCTCAACCTTCTTCGTGCTGGCGGCCTTTTTCAGCATTCTGCTATCCGACCAGATCCATCTCGGCAAAGAAATATCCAATCTCGAACTTGGCGGTCTCCGGCGAATCGGAACCATGCACAGCATTGAATTCGATGTTCGCGCCATGGGCCTTGCGAATCGTGCCCACCTCTGCCTTGGCCGGATCGGTCGCACCCATCAGCTCACGGTTCTTCTTGATCGCATTGTCACCCTGCAGAACCAGCACCACGACCGGGCCTGATACCATGAATGCGCAGAGGCTATCGAAAAACGGACGAGCCTTATGCACAGCATAAAACCCCTCGGCTGTCGCCTTGGAAAATTGCATCATGCGTATGGCGACAGGCTTCAGGCCGGCTTTATCATAACGAGAAATAATGTCACCAATCGCGTTCTTCTTTACCGCATCAGGCTTGATAATGGCTAATGTTCGTTCACTCATAGGTGATCAGATTCCTCCAGACAGTTAATGCAATGAATGGTTAAACCGCTCGCGCATTATAAGTGGCTGATATTGGGCTTGCAAGGGTCGAAGAAGCGACGAATTTCTCGACCTCGCTCAATCAGATCTCCGCGTCGGAGATGTATGGGTGACGTTGTTCGTCGCGAAGAACATCTAGTCCAACAAGTTGACCATAGCGTTGTAAGGGGGCATAGCGGGAATAGATCAAAGACGGACCAGAAGAGAAGGCAAGCACTCAGGCCAGCCCGATTGACATCATCGCTAGATCCGTTACACTGGGGGCATGCTCCACGAAGACCTCATAACTCGGCCTCGACAGATCGCGCAAGAGGTCGCCCATCTGGCCAGACTCGTCCTAGGCGCCGACATTGAAGTGCTCTGGTTTGGGTCCTGGCCCAAAGGCACAGCCAGGCCCCACGCCGACGTGGACATCGCCATTTCCGGCGCCACGGCGTTCCCGCCTGAGCAACTGGCCAAGCTCCGAACACTGACGGACAACGTGGCGACGCTTCATGAGATCGACCTCGTAGATCTCCACACCGTAGGCGAGGCGTTCAGAAATGAAATTCTTCGTCATGGAGTCCGCGTATGACCATACGGCGCGACAGTTTCAGCCACGCCATCGTGCGCTTGAACGAAGCCCTCGTGGCTCCGGAAACAGACCTCAGCCGAGATGCCGCCATCCAGCGCTTTGAGTTTTGCTTCGAATTGGCCTGGAAAGTAATCCAAGAGCAGGCGCGGTCTGAAGGGCTAGACTGCCAATCGCCGAAAGGTTGCCTCAAGCTCGCATACAAGAATGGCTGGATCGGCGACGAAGCCGGGTGGCTGGCCATGCTCGAAGACAGAAATCGTACTGCCCATACTTATGACGAAGCACTCGCCAAGGACGTGTATCGCCGGCTCTCCGCACATCTCCCCCTGCTCCAAGCGTTGGACGAATACCTCAGAAGCACACGCACTTAAGCAATCCTGTACGATCCTAGACTGTGCGTGACAAGCGAGAGGTGAACGACTCGCGTGAAATGCAGGACGGGCAGGAGTTGCTCCCCTTCATCATCTACATTGCTTCTATCTGCTTCATCTGGTTGGTCTGGTCTATCTGGTTTGTGCTATTGCGTGACCCAGGGAAACCAATAATTCAGCGCGAGCAATTGTGAACTGAATTATGACTGAAACTGGGCGGCGAGCTCGGCCGGCTTGAAGACGCCCCGCTCGGTGATGATGCCGGTGATCAGCTCCGCCGGGGTCACGTCGAACGCGGGATTGTAGACCGAGACGCCGGCTGGCGCGACCGGATGGCTACCGTGGATGGTGGTGACTTCTGAGGGATTGCGTTGCTCAATCGGAATATCCGCTCCTGTTTGGGTCTTCAGATCGATCGTGGAATAGGGCGCGGCGACATAAAATGGAATTCCATGGGCTTTCGCCAGCACTGCAACCGAATAGGTGCCGATCTTATTGGCCACATCCCCATTGGCGGCAATCCGATCGGCCCCCACGATACAGAGCTGAATCTTCCCCTGCCGCATCAGGGAACCGGCCATGTTGTCTGTAATGAGCGTCACAGGAATCTTGTCCTGCATCAACTCCCAGGCTGTGAGCCGCGCGCCTTGCAGCACCGGCCTGGTTTCATCCGCGATGACCTGAATTTTCTTCCCCTGCTCCCAGGCGGCGCGAATGACACCAAGCGCAGTGCCATAGCCGGCTGTCGCCAACGCGCCTGCATTACAATGGGTCAGAACCGTTTGACCACTCGCGATGAGTCCTGCTCCATGCTGTCCCATTGCCTTACAGAGGGTAATATCCTCATCGAGAATGGCTTGTGACTCCTTCAACAGGGCAGCCTTGATGGATGCAATGGGTTGCATGCGACACGAGGCGAGCAGGCGTTTCATCCGTTCGATAGCCCAAAACAGATTGACCGCCGTCGGCCTGGTTGTCGCGAGATGATCGCAAATTACCAGGACCTCTTTGGCAAAAGACTCATAATCGTTAGCCGCGACTGATTGAGCGCCGAGTGCCACCCCCATTGCCGCGGTTACGCCGATCGCCGGGGCTCCTCGTACTTTAAGTGTGCGAATGGCCTCGGCGACGGTCTGATAGTCCCGGCAGTCCAGAAACTCGACGGACTCCGGCAACCGGCTCTGGTCGAGCAGCCGTACTGCGCCATCTTTCCATTCAACGGTAGGAACCATGCGGACTCTTGTAGCGGGAACTGCGGCGGAGTGCAAGCCCCAGAAGAAGAAAACCGTTATTTGGTTTGTTTGGTTCTTTTGGTTTGTCTGGTTAGTTTCGTTCAACCAAATAAACAAAACAAACCAAATGAACCAAATAACGGTTAAAGAGAGTCCCACCATCGCTTCCATACCCGAGCCCAGTTCGCTCGTTCACAGCTCCAGAGGCACGACGCAGGGTTTGTCGGCTGTGCCAATAGCTCCCGCGCGCGATGCACATGCATCGTCGGGCTAGAGACTGCTCCGGTAAACCATACTCCGCCATCATGGTCGGTTCTCAATAGCATACTGCCTTCCGCCTGATAGGCATCGAGAACGACAGCCGCCGGATGTCTGTAGCGATTATGGCGCCCGGCTGAAAATACCGCATACCGAGGATGCAGGGATGCCAACCACTCACGATTCAACGAACTCACCGCTCCGTGATGCGGTACCTTCAGGACCTCGATCGGGCCATGAGATGGGGCACGGGCCATTCGTGATAAGCCTTCTTGTTCGACATCCGCAGCGAAGAGCATCCTGTGAGCGCCGCAAGTCAGACGGGTCACCACAGAGCGATTGTTCAACCTATGCCCACTCACATAACCATCCTGACGTACCACGTTGAATTGCGCATCTTCCGGCGGGTTGAGCACCGCCATCCTGCAGGAACCGGACGACAGGATCTCCTGTCCCTCTCTGGCCATCTGCTCCTGCAACCCTCGATCGGCCAGTGACTGCCGCAATCGGCTATAGAACAGTTCTTCACGGGTTTCTCCCGACCCCCAATAACGCTTCACACCGAAATGGCGCACCACCCAGGCGAGGCCTCCGACGTGATCGAGTTGAGGATGAGTGCCGATGACCTGGTCGATCGAATGGATACCCCGATTCCAGAGATACGGAGCCACGACTGAGCGGCCCATATCGAATCGCTCATACGTCGCCCCTCCATCGATCAACACCACCTGTCCGTCAGGCAGTTCAATGACCGTGCTATCGCCTTGTCCCACATCCAAAAACGTCACTCGAAAGCGATCTCCGTCAAGAAACAAACGCGGCGACCAGGCCCACCAGAGTAATACCAACAGCGCTCCGGCTCCAGCAGCTAACCGGAATACCGGTCGGCTCATGTGCTTCCAGAGGACGACAAGGCACGCATAAAATAACAGCATCGCAGGAACGGAGGGGGCTGCGACATGCCATTCTCCTCCCGGCAGCATCGCCACTAAACGAATTGCCATAACAAAGTAGTCGAGCAGCCACTGATTCAGCCACGCCAGGGGCAACGTGGTTCCCTCAACAAGGATCTGCCAAATGCCGGCGCCAAGTCCAATTGGAACCAGCAGAATCCCCATCACGGGAACGGCAAAAATATTGGTGAATAGGCCAAGCCAAGGAAATTGATTGAAATAATATGCAACAAACGGAAGGGTCACCAGGGTGACGACCCCGCTCATGACCACAGAGTCTTTTCCCCATCGAAGGCAGGTTTTGATGACTGCCGTCTTCTCCGGCGCCTCTTCCGGTTCCGGCTCCTTCATATCGGGCCAGGAAAGCCACACCACAATCGCCATGACGGACAAGAAGGAGAGCTGAAAGGAAATATCGAACAGCGCCTGAGGGTCATGCAGCAGCATCCCCATTGCGGCGGCAGAGAGGGCATGGAATAGACGACGCTCCTGGCCGAGCCAGACCGCGCTCAGCCCCACAGCCATCATCAGCAACGACCGCATCGTTGCCAGTTCCGCTCCTGCCAGGCAGGCATAACCTGCAACCGGAGGGAAGGTGCAAGCAACCGCCAGGCGAGTCGGCGTGATTTTTCGAGACAGCACGAGGAGCCAATCCGAAGGCAACAATAGCGTCGACCATCTGACGGCTGCAAAGATGAGAAGAGCGACGAGGCCCAGGTGGCTCCCTGAAATAGACAGGAGATGGACCGTCCCGGTCACCATGAACTGATCTCTCAGATCTTGATCCAAATAGCCGCGCTCGCCGATGATAATGCCCAGATAGAGCCCCAGCGCCGGCTGGGAGATGCTCTGTACCGCGGCGAGACGGATACTGCTCCGCCACCGATCGAATCGATTCCAGACCGACCACCAGATATTCGCTTGTCCGGATTCAAGAAACCGCACGGCCTCTGGTCCGGTCACCGTGGCGACCGCATCGATCCCCTGCCGCTCTAGATAGGCTTCATAGTCGAATCCACCTGGATTCAAGGATCCGCTCGGCCGGCGCAATTTTCCACGAAAGGCGACCAGATCGCCCTGAAAGAATGTTCGATCAGGCTCGCGCCAGGTCAGCTTGACCTGTCTGGACTGTCCCGACTCATCGACTCGATCGTCCGATCGTATGATCATGACCAGACGGTTCGGCGCCTGTTGCACTGGCGCCACAATACGACCGGTCACCTCCCTTATCGAATCTGGCGATGACTCGACCATTGGAGGTTTGGCAGTCAAGTTGACGCCCACCGCCCAATAGACAACCCCAAACAAGAGCGTTCCGTAGAGCCACGTCGCCTGACGGCTGGAATAACGATTCAATCGTTCGAGGAGGAAAGCGCCAAACGCAGCGAGGAGAAGCAGGAATGAGGCGGACAGAGGGAAAAACTGAATCTGCGAACCGATGAATAGTCCAGCAATGAAGGCAACGGCGAGGGACGGCAGCATGAGCCTGCCTCAGGGGAGGAGCAGAAATTCTAGCCTAGATGAATCTTGACGACATCGACGAGATGATTGGCCACTTCACGAATCACGCTATCGCTTTTCCCCTCGACCATCACTCGCAACAGCGGTTCGGTCCCGGAGTAGCGCACCAACACGCGTCCACTCCCATTGAGCCGCTGTTCGCTTTCTGCAATCGCGCGTTGCAATTCAGGAACCCTGTCGAGGCTCGGCTTCTTCGTGACATTGACATTGAGCAACACTTGCGGCACCGCCGTCATGGCTTGAGCCAGTTCGGACAACGGTTTCCCGGTGCGCTTCAGCAGCGACAGGACTTGCAATGCCGAGATCAAGCCATCGCCGGTCGTATTGTGATCTAGGAAAATAAAATGACCGGACTGCTCACCGCCGAAGTTGTATCCATCGGCCAACATCCGTTCGAGCAAGTATCTATCACCCACCGCAGTCCGCATGAGACTGATGCCGGCTTTCGACATAGCCAATTCCAATCCGAAGTTGCTCATGACGGTCCCCACCACCGTCTGCTTCGCCAACTGCCCCTGACGTTGAAGATCGAGCGCCAACATCGCCATAATATGATCACCATCCACAACGCGCCCCTGCTCACAGACAAAGATGGCGCGATCGGCGTCCCCATCCAACGCAACCCCAAGATCGGCTCCATGCTCGTGTACGGCCTTCTGCAATAGTTCGGGATGCACGGCGCCACAGCCGGCATTGATATTCATCCCGTCCGGCTTCTCACCGATCACTTCGACCTTCGCCCCGAGCTCACGCAATATTGTCGGCGCGACCTTATAAGCCGCGCCATTCGCGCAATCCACCACCATCTTAATCCCCTGGAAATCCAGTTCTTTAGGGAGAGATCGCTTGACGAACTCGATGTAACGTCCCTCGGCGTCATCGATTCGATAGGCTTTCCCGATGTCATCAGCCGTCGGCCTCAAATGGGCAATTTCATTTGAAACAATGAGCTCCTCAATGCGGGCTTCCATCTCATCGGGGAGCTTGAATCCGTCGTTGGAAAAAAACTTGATGCCGTTGTCCTGATAGGGATTGTGCGAGGCTGAAATCATGACCCCTGCATCCGCCCGCAGACTCCTCGTCAAAAATGCAATCGCCGGCGTCGGCATTGGACCGACCAGCAACACATCCACACCCATCGAGCAAATCCCGGAGGTCAGCGCCGATTCCAACATATAGCCGGAGATGCGAGTGTCCTTGCCGATCACAATCTGATGGCGTCCAGCCCGCCGCTTGAACAAATGCGCGGCGGCTCGCCCCAGTTGCATCGCGATCTCGCTGGTCATGGGATCGAGGTTGGCAACACCGCGGACACCATCGGTACCAAACAATTTACGCATGTTGGGCTTTCCTGGATACGATTGTTTCTCGACTCATTGCCGCCGCCACTTGAACCACATCCTTCATCGCCCTCACGTCGTGCACACGCAGGATCTCAGCTCCGCGATCGACGGCCAAGGCCACTGCCGCCGCCGTTCCCCATTGACGCTCCAGGACCGGGCGATCAAGAATCTGTCCGAGGAACCCCTTCTGTGACACACCGACCAGCAATGGGCAGTCAAACTGATGAAACCGGAACAATTGGGCTAACAACGCAAGGTTATGTTCAAGCAGCTTACCAAATCCGATGCCTGGATCAAGAATGATCTGTCTTCGTGCAATGCCATGCGCTATTGCGAAACGAATCCGTTCCTCGAAAAATGCAGAGACCTCTCCAAGCACATCGTCGTAATGGGGAGCGTGCTGCATGGTACGAGGCATGCCCTGCATATGCATCAGAACGACACCTGCTCCAGCACGGGCGACTACATCGACCATCGCCGGGTCGCCTCGTAATGCCGTCACATCGTTGACAAGGACCGCCCCTGCGTCGAGGGCCGCGCGCGCAACAGCAGCTTTGGAGGTATCGATGGAGATGGGGACGGTGACGACTTTAGCCAATGCGGTCACAACGGGAATCACACGACGAAGTTCTTCGGCCTCGCTCACGACTTCTGCGCCTGGCCGCGTCGACTCTGCGCCCAGATCCAAAAGATCCGCGCCTTCTTCCACCAAGCTAAGGGCATGGGCCACAGCGGCCTCTGTATCCAAATAGCGGCCTCCGTCGAAGAATGAATCCGGCGTCACATTGACGACGCCCATAATCAACGGCCGGTCGTGAAATTCAATCAGCCTATTCTTTGCCTGCCTGGCCAAAGTCATAAGAAGACCGTTATTTGGTTTGTTTTGTTTATCTGGTTGATTTGGTTCATCTGGTTTATCCGATTAGTCTGGTGCAACCAAATAACAAGACAAACCAAACAAACGAGACAAACCAAGTGAGACCAGACAGACTGACCTTGCATCAGCGGGCTAAGCCCGCCGCTTATTGTCGGTCAGATGTACTGCCCCGGGACTCCAATGCCCTAAAATGGAGTCCCGGGATCAGGAATGCAGCGATTAGGCAGGAACCGGTTGCGATGAGGACTGCATGAGAATATTGTCGATATCGGATCCGTCAAGCACTTCTTTTTCCAACAGCGCTTCTGCCAACCGTTTCAGACTGACCATATTCTCTGTGAGCAGACGCTTTGTGCGATCGTAGTTTTCCATCACAAGCCGCTTGACTTCCTGGTCAATCTCCATAGCGATCGATTCGCTGAAGTCTCGCTGGCTTCCAAGTTCTCGTCCAAGAAAAACTTGTTCGTTTTGTTTGCCAAATGTCAGGGGGCCCATCTTTTCGCTCATGCCCCACTCGCAGACCATTTTTCTTGCAAGGTCGGTTGCCCGTTCGAGATCGTTCCCTGCTCCGGTCGTCATCTCATTCAAGACCAACTCTTCTGCCACACGCCCTCCCATGAGGATAGCCAGCTGGTTATACAAGTACCCCTTCGAATAGCCGTGCCGATCGTCGACAGGGAGCTGCATCGTCACACCCAACGCGCGGCCGCGAGGAATAATCGTTACTTTGTGGACCGGGTCCGTTCCCGGAATCAGTTTGGCTATCAAGGCATGCCCTGCTTCATGATAGGCCGTCGTCCGTTTCTCCTCATCGCTCAAGACCAAGCTTTTCCGTTCAGCCCCCATCAACACTTTGTCTTTCGCCATCTCGAAGTCGATCAGCTCGACTTCTTTTTTGTTGAGCCGCGCAGCCCATAGAGCCGCTTCATTGACCAGGTTCTCCAGATCGGCCCCTGAGAATCCTGGCGTACCGCGTGCGATCTTGTCCAACACCACGTTCGCCGCAATGGGAACCTTTTTCGTGTGTACCTTGAGAATTTCAGCGCGTCCACGCAAGTCGGGCCGATTCACCACCACTTGCCGATCAAAACGGCCAGGCCTGAGCAAGGCAGGATCGAGGACATCGGGTCTGTTGGTCGCCGCAACCAAGATCACGCCTTCTGTCGTATCGAACCCATCCATCTCGACGAGCAATTGATTGAGCGTCTGTTCACGCTCATCGTGGCCTCCACCCAATCCCGCCCCGCGCAGCCGGCCAACCGCGTCGATTTCGTCGATAAAGATGATGCAGGGCGCATGTTTCTTCCCCTGCTCGAAGAGGTCGCGGACACGAGAGGCCCCGACACCGACAAACATCTCAACGAAGTCCGATCCGCTGATGCTGAAGAACGGCACATTGGCCTCGCCGGCAATGGCCTTGGCCAACAAGGTTTTTCCTGTACCGGGAGGACCGACGATTAAGACGCCTTTGGGAATGCGACCGCCGAGCTTTTGAAACTTGCGAGGATCCTTGAGGAACTCAATGATCTCAAGAACTTCATCCTTGGCTTCATCGACGCCGGCCACGTCGGAGAACAGCACCTTCTTACGCTCCTCCGTCAAGAGTCGAGCGCGGCTCTTCCCGAACGACATCGCCTTGTTGCCACCCATCTGCATTTGCCGCATCAAGAAGAACCACAATCCCAGGAACAGGACAAACGGTCCCCAGGTCACAAGGAAGGTGATGTACCAAGGGCTTTCATCGGGTGGCTTGGCCTCGATCTGCACGCCCCGCTCCCGCAAGACTTGCACCAATTCGGGATATTCCACCGAGTAGGTTCGAATACGGGTCTTGTCTTTCATGACGGCGCTGATGTGGCTGGCCTTGATGATAACCCGCTCGATCTCTCCCTTGTCGAGTTTGGTCATGAACTCGCTGAAGATCACTTCTTCTTCAGGCTCATGGTGCGGCACGCTAAAGAGATTAAACAGCAAAATCATGAAGAGGCCGACGACGACCCAGAAAAGTATATTCTTCGTCCTGGAATTCATCCGGATCTCCTTATGGATGGTACGCGCGCACCGTCAGAAAAACTAGACTGTGCGTGATGTTACCATATGCGCATTCATACTGACAACCGTGCAACTCATGCCTTACGCGCGATCTTCTTCCACATCCAAGACCGCCAGATAGGGAAGGTTCCGATACTTCTGCTGGTAATCGAGTCCATACCCGATCACATACTTATTCGGAATCTTGAACCCCACATAGTCGATAGTGACATCGGTCACTCGACGATCCTGTTTGCTCAGCAGGGTGCAAACTTTAAGCGACTGAGGCTTCTTTTTCTCTAAGGCCTTAAACAGATACTGGGCCGTCAGCCCTGAGTCCACAATATCTTCCACCAGCAAAACGTCTTTCCCTTTAATGTCCTCGGTCAGTTCGGTCACCATCTTAACTTTGCCGGATGTTTTTGAGCCGGACCCGTAACTCTTCACCATGAGAAAGTCCACCCGCATGGGGATTCTAATTTGGCGAGCTAAGTCTGCATAGAAGGCATAGGCCCCCTTCAACACCCCTACCAAAACGAAATCCTTCCCCGCATAATCGGTTGTGATCTGCTTACCCAACTCCCGGATCCTGGCACGCATTTGCTCCTGTGTCACGATCGGCCGGCCAAAGATCCGCTCCATGCTTCCTTACTCCTTCTCAGATGCCCTGTCGCTCACCGAGATTACCACACAATGCGCCGTCTCACTACGAACCATGAAACGTTCGTCCTGCCGCATTCCCACCACCCAGAGAATGCCTTCTGGCGCCACCAGCAATGGAACCCTATCACGTTCCTGGCGGGATACCTTGCAGTCCGTGAAATAGTCTTGCAGTTTTTTGGTCTTTCCCTTCATCCCGTAGGGAGAAAATCGATCGCCTGCCTGCCAAGCCCGAACTACCAAGGGCGCAGAAAACCGATCAGCATCGAACGATACTCGTCCCTTCGAAAGATCCCTGCCCAATGTCTCGGCAGCTCGACGACTCATGAGTTGTACCTGAATTTGCTGATTCGTTCTAGCCCAATACACCGTTGAAGGCACAAGAAGGGGCAGCGTCTCTCCCTTCCCAGGCCCTAACCCAGCCCCAGGACCGCGATCATTATCCCTCCTTGGGCTAAATTCCACAGATCCCCGATCTAATCGCACGAGGGCCTGCTTCAGCAATAGCCGAGCCCCGCTCTTTCCCTTCAGGAAGAGACTGCGAACCGACTCCACGACCTGAAGACTGCTGGCCCGCCCTTCTTGGTCGTAGGTCCGAAGAATCTCCCGCACGAGACGCCGTTGAAGCGCAACCCGCACCTCCAAGAGGGCCTGGCGATCGACTCGTTGCACATCACCGGAACAGCGGCGAACAAGTACGTCGGCTAGTTCTGTCGTCACCTCCGCTAGATATCGTTCATCTTCACCCAGCACATCCGCTTGCCGCTGCAACACACGAACGGCAGCCGGCGCCAATCCCAGAATTACGGGAAGAAGTTCCATCCTGATCCGATTACGATGATAGAGCGGCTTCTCGTTACTCGAATCGCGACGATAGGTCAGGCCTTCATGATCCAAGTACGCCTCAACCTCCTCACGGGTGGCTGCGAGAAGAGGGCGAATAATTCGATCTTCACGGGCGTATCGCATCCCTGCTAAGCCTGCCATGCCTGCGCCACGCATGAACCGCATCAACACCGTTTCCGCCTGGTCATTGGCGGTATGACCGACTGCAATATGGTCGGCCCCGATCTCCTGAGCCAATTGCTTCATGAAGTCATATCGGGCGTCGCGCGCCGTTGCTTGAAGCGACGAGCGCTGCCGCCGCTTGACCAGCTGGGGGCGATGGACGATCAGCGGCAAGTCTCGTTCTCGGCAGAAAGCGCTGACAAACGATTCGTCGCCGTCGGACTCCGCTCCACGCAACCCATAGTTACAGTGGACCACCGTGAGCTTGAGCTCCCAGGGCCGAGCCATGCGATGGAGGAGAGACAACAAGGCAATCGAGTCGGGCCCGCCGGACACCGCGACCAACAAGTGCTGGCCGGGAACGAACAGTTGTTGTCGGCGCGCAGTCCGAACCAGATTGGTCACCAGTGCCGGGCGAGCGGCGCGCTTGGGCTGTTGCTTCACGATCATCGTCTCCGTGACCATCACCACTGAACTCCCTGCGGACTATGCCTCAGGCTGATACGGGCCTGTTCCACATCACGGGCGATTTGCTTCGACAGCTCTTCGGCAGAGGCAAAGGCATGGTCCCCTCGTACCCGTTCGACGAACTGTACGGTGGTCTCCTCGCCATAGAGGTCGCGAGTTCGATCCAAGAGATTGACCTCGATCAGCCGTTCTCCTGCGCCAAAGGTCGGCCTGGTCCCAATGTAGGCGATCGAATCGTATAACTGGGAACCGTGGAGAGTCCTCGCGGCATAGACTCCATCGGGCGGCACAACTCGACCGGCTGGGATGCGCAGATTGGCCGTAGGCCAGCCCATCGCCTGCCCCTGTTGCATGCCCTGCACCACTGTGCCCCGAATACCGTAGGGGCGTCCCAGCAACCTGGCAGCGCGCTCCATATTCCCTGCTTGAATGAGCTGGCGAATTCTGCTTGAACTCACCACGTCTCCATCCAGCTTCACCGGTAACACGGGATGCACGAGAAAGCCGAACTGCCCGCCGAAGCGGACGAGATCTTCGATCCTGCCGGTCCTGCCCTTTCCAAACGCAAAATGATTGCCCACGAATAGTTCGGACAGGGCGAGAGAACGATGGAGAACAACTTCGGCAAATTCCGCAGGACTCATCGCCGCAAAGGTTGGAGTAAATTCCAGAAATACGACCTCGTCGATCCCTGCGGTTTCGAAGTGCGCAAGCTTCTCCTCCGGACTGGTGAGAAAGCGAAGGTCTACATGGGGCGCAAGAATTTTCACCGGATGCGGCTCGAAAGTCAGCACAAGCGCAGTTCCCTGTGCTTTCCTGGCCGTCTCCACCACCGTCTGCAGCAACGCCCGATGGCCTAGATGATGGCCATCGAAATTGCCGATCGTGGCGACCGGGTGGGCACGCGGATACTCTCGCGACAGTCCACGCGTGACTTTCAGCATGGTCGTCAGCGGAGGAGACGCGCTGCGTCTTTGGCAAAGTAAGTCAAAATGAGGTCTGCGCCGGCGCGTTTAATCGAGAGCAATGACTCCATCATCGCCCGCGATTCGTCCAGCCAGCCGGCTTTGGCAGCGGCTTTGATCATGCTGTACTCTCCGCTCACTTGATAGGCTGCCACCGGCAATAATATCTGCGCTCTGGCCGCGGCAATGATATCCAGATAGGGCAGCGCCGGTTTCACCATGATAATATCGGCCCCTTCTTCAACATCTAACGCAATCTCTCGAAGGGCTTCCCGGCGGTTGGCGGGATCCATTTGGTACGACTGGCGATCGCCGAATAGCGGGCTCGAGAAGGCCGCATCCCGAAAGGGCGCATAGAAGCAGGACGCAAATTTGGCGGCATAGGCCATGATCGGCAACTCCGGAAAACCTGCCTGATCCAATTCCGCCCGAATCGCCGCTACCCGCCCATCCATCATGTCGGACGGCGCCACCATATCGGCCCCTGCTTGCGCATGGGTTCTGGCCATCGCGCGGAGGCACTCCAGCGTTTCATCGTTGAGTATTCGACCATCCTTGACGATGCCGCAATGGCCATGATCCGTATATTCATCGATGCAGACATCGGTCACGACCATCAATCCTGGGACATGGGCCTTCACTGCCTTGACGGCGCGCTGGACGATACCGTTCGGATCGAACCCGGAACTCCCGCGATCGTCTTTCCGATCCGGAATCCCGAAGAGGATTATGGCGGAAATCCCCAAGGCCGCAACCTCACTTGCCTCTTTCACCAAAAGATCGACCGAGAGCCGGAACTGGCCTGGCATCGACGCGATCTCCTCCCGCCGATCGCGCCCTTCGACGACGAACAGCGGATAGATGAAATCGGACGGGGCAAGGCTCGTCTCCCGTACCATGCGACGAAAGGCCTCATGCTGCCGCAGCCGACGGAGGCGCTGAATCGGGAAAGCCATCGGTCACTTCCTCGGAAGATTCGTCAAGAACAAGACGAGGTCTCGCACAGAAATGAGGCCGACCAATTTGCCATCCTGCGTCACGCCGAGATGGCGGATATGAGTCTTGGCCATGAGATCGTTGGCGTCTAAAAGAGTCTTGTTCTCCTCGATCGTCAAGATCGGAGCCGACATAACCTGCTCAACCGTCGTCTTCCGAGTATCGGCTCCCGCGGCAACCACACGGCGAACCATGTCGGTATCCGTGAGCATGCCGATGATTTCCTTTCCATTCGTCACGAACAGGCTGCCGATACTCCGATCGCGCATAATCCGTGCCGCTGTCTGCGCATCCGTCTCCCGATCTACCGTAATAAACTTCTCTCTCGGAACCATGAACGACTTGACTGCAACCATAACTGTGCCCTCCTTTGTCTAATATCGTCCGTTACCCTGCCGGCTCTCCAGCCTAACCGCCTGTAGACACTGCAACCCGATCCCCTTCCTTGAAATGCTTCACGATCGCCTCTGCCAGAGCAGGGACAGTATTCTCAGCCGACATGACCGTAACCGTCAACCCATACTCTTTTGCCGTGCCTGCCGTAATGGGCCCGATACAGGCGATAACGACCTTGGCGACAAGTGGCTTCACTGCGTCCCGCCCCCCGAAGAGTTCTACGAAATTTCTGACTGTGGAGGAACTCGTAAACGTCACAGCCGCGACCCGCCCGCCCTGAAACTCTTGCGTCAAGGATGCGACATCCACCGCCGGAGCGATGGTGCGGTAGACAGGAATTACATCGACGGTTGCCCCTAACTCACGCAACTGTTCCGGTAGAATTTCGCGGGCAACTTCGGCGCGTGGGATCAAGATGCGGCTCCCGCGAACTCCGATCCGAGTCAATGAGTCGATCACACCCTCTGCCTGAAACTCGGCCGGAACGACGTCCGGAGTCAACCCATAGGCTCCAAGCTCCTGCGCAGTTCTTGGTCCAATCGCACAGAGGCGAAGCCCCGCCAATGCCCGAGCATCTTTTCCGGCTCCATGCAGTCGGTCCATGAAGGGCTTCACGCCGTTGACACTGGTAAAAATAAGCCATTGATAGCTGTTCAATCGAGCCACCGCGTCATCGATCGCCTGCCAACTGGCCGGAGGCACAATCTGAATCGTCGGAACTTCTACCGGTTCTGCGCCATAGGCTGCCAGCAGCTGGGAAAACTCCCTCGCCTGTTCCCGTGCGCGGGTCAACACAATCCGTTTTCCAAAAAGGGGCTTGGCTTCAAACCAATTGAGCTGTGTGCGCAACCGCACAACCTCGCCGACCACGATCACCGTCGGCGGTTCAAGTCGCGCAGACTCGGTTTTCTCGACAATATCGCCCAATGTCCCCACAACGGTCTGTTGATCGGCCCTGCTTCCCCAACGGATTGCCGCAACCGGCTGGTCGGACGATCGCCCCTCTGCCAGTAACTGCTTGACGATCGAGGGAAGATTCTTCATGCCCATCATGAAGACAAGGGTCCCGGAACTACTGGCTAATTTTGGCCATTCCAACTGACTGCCAGGCTTTGTGGGGTCTTCATGACCGGTTACAAACGTCACCGTGGAAGCCAATGTTCGATGGGTAACAGGAATCCCGGCATAGGCAGGGACCGCGACCGCTGCCGTCACGCCAGGCACCACCTCGAAATCGACTCCGACTGCCGCCACCGCTTCGGCCTCTTCTCCTCCACGCCCAAACACAAAGGGGTCGCCGCCTTTGAGCCGAACCACCACATTGCCCTCTTTGGCGAGGCCGATGAGCAACCGATTGATATCGGCTTGGTCTTGATACTGTCCGCGTCCCCGCCGACCGACATACACACGCTGCGCTGTGGCCGGAGCATACTGCAATAAGGCGGGATTGGCGAGATAGTCATAGAGCACGACATCGGCTGCCTCCAGGCATTCCTTTCCCTTCAGCGTCAACAGCCCCGGATCTCCCGGCCCTGCTCCGACCAAATAGACCTTCCCCGGTCTTTTCAGTTTCGTCATGTGCTCCCGTAGATCGCCCGAAGTATTCTGTCGCCACCGCGCGCAAGCAGCTGTTCTGCCAGTTGAATACCGATCGACTCCGGATCCTCAATGGTTCCATCGGCAGTTTCGCGGAAAAGCTCTTTGCCATCCACGCTGGCTACCAAACCTTCCAGCCTTACCCCTGTCCCCGTCACCGTCGCATGAGCAGCGATCGGAACCTGACAGCCTCCCTGAAGCCGGTGAAGCAAGGCGCGCTCGGCAAGAACGGCTGTCATACTCGAGGCATGATTCAAGCCGCTCAGCAATGAATGAATAAAGAGATCGTCCCGCCGGCCCTCGATGCCCAACGCCCCCTGGCCAATGGCCGGCAAACTGATCTGCGGCGCAAGATATTCCGTAATCTCATGCGCCCAGGCCAATCGCCGAAGCCCGGCTGCAGCAAGCACGATGGCGTCGAACTGCCCCTCTCGTAGTTTCCTGAGACGGGTATCCAAATTTCCGCGCAACATGGCAATCGTAAGGTCCGGCCTGGCATGCAGGAGCTGCGATTGGCGACGCAGACTGCTGGTCCCGATTCTGGCTCCGCGAGGGAGATCGTTAAATACCAGCCCTTCACGGCTGATCAAGGCATCCCGTGGATCCTCCCGAGGGGGCACACAGAGAATGGCCAAGCCTTCGGGCAATTCCGTGGGCACATCTTTCATACTGTGCACTGCCAGATCGATCTCACCGCTCAACAGGGCTTCCTCGATCTCCTTGACAAACAACCCTTTCCCGCCGATTTGAGCCAGCGGAACGTCGAGAATTTTGTCTCCCGATGTTTGGATCCTCTGTAACGTCACCGTCACGTGCGGAGCCAGTTTGCGCAACTGCGCCTGCACCCACTCGCTCTGCTGCACAGCCAACTTACTTCCACGAGTTCCAAGCACGACGGTTGATCGTTCATTGCTCACTTGTAACATCGCTCCCTTTCACCGGCTCACAGCTGGTTCATCTGGTTTGTTTGGTTCATTTCGCTCAACCAAACAAACAAAACAAACCAAAGAAACCAAATAACAATCTTTTAGATCTCAATGATCCGGCATCTTCGATCCAGTCCTTGGTGTGACGGGATCGACGATCTGATTATCCCCTTGCGACGAATGACAGGCTTCCGAGTCGGAAGACGGACTCCCATTCACATTCGAAGGCGCAGAGTCACCGAGGTTGAAAAACCGCCTCGCCGCCTCGATAAAGGCGCTCCCCTCCGAGGAATTCACCTCAGCCTTGAGCGTCACCATCGTATTATGAATGAGCTTATTTACGATGGACGCGGCCATAGCCTCGACCAATTCACGTTCCGGCATGGAAAGATTCGTCAAGCGCCCCAATGTCTTGTCAAGTTCTGCCTGCTTGATATCTTCAACCCGCGCGCGGAGAGCCACAATGGTGGGAGTGACTTCCAGAGACTGGAGCCATTGCCTCACAATCCCGACTTCATCCACCACCATCCGCTCGGCTTTCTCAGCCTCGTTTAAACGTGCCCCGCGATTCTGTTCGACCCGTGTCTTCAAATCGTCGATGTCGAAGAGAAAGGCATTATCCACATGCCGCACTGCCGGATCGATATTCCGCGGAACGGAGATGTCGATCAAGAACATCGGGCGATTCATCCGCTGCTTGACCGAACGCTGCACGTCATCCTCGCTCACAAGATAATGCGCGGCGCCGGTCGAGACCAAGACGATATCTGCGGAAGCCATGTCCTCCCGAAACTCATCAAAAGGAACCGGCGTGCCGCCGAATCTGTTCGCCAGTTCCAGCGCATGCTGCGGATTCCGAGTCGTGACCCGCACATGGCGGACACCGCTCGCAATGAAATGCTTCGCCGCCAACTTGGCCATCTCCCCCGCCCCCACCAGCAACACCGTCTTCTCGCTTAAATCCGAGAAGATCTTTTTTGCTAATTCGACCGCAGCATAACTGACCGACACCGCCATCTCGGAAATTTTCGTTTCTGTTCGCACACGCTTGGCGACGGAGATCGCTTTCTTCACCACCTTGTTCAAGATAATGCCGGTCGACTTGTGTGTCAGCGCAACCTCAAAGGCATCCTTAATCTGACCGAGAATCTGCGATTCGCCCACGATCATGGAGTCGAGGCTGGAAGCGACCCGAAATAAATGGCTGATCGCCCGATCTCCCTCGTGCCAGTACAGATGGGGAGTCAGCTGCTCCGAGGACAACGATAGGTGGGCATCAGCCAGAAAATCCTGGATTCGTCCATACCCAAATTCGATCTCGTCGACGACGGCATAGACCTCGACGCGATTGCAGGTTGAAAGTAAAACCCCTTCCCTCACCCCCTGATAGGAGCAAAGACGGGCCAAGGCTTCGCCCATCCGGCTCTCAGGGACCGCGAGTTTCTCCCGGATTTCGACCGGAGCGGTCTTATGGCTCAAACCGACGACAATAATGTGCATATCAAGATACCGGGCCGTGACTCTTAAGGACCACGCCAATGAGGGTCAGAATAACTCCGGCAAATCCGATAATCGTGAGATAGGCGGCCCGTTTGGCCCTCCAACCCACCGTCAATCGTCCTGTCAATACGACAAAGTAGAACACCCAGGTCACCAACGCCCCTGTTTGCTCGGGATTCCAGCTCAGATAGGATCCCAGCGACAACTCTGCGTAAAGCGCTCCCGTAATGATGCCGAGCGTAAGCAGTGGGAATCCCGTGACGATCGACTGTTGATTCAAACGGTCGAGAAAGTCCAAGGCAGGCAGTTTCGAGTAGAGGACGTTGAATCGTTTGGACTTGAGAAGTCCATCCTGAATCAGATACATGACACCAGCCACAAAGGCCACGGCAAACCCAACGGTACCGAGCATGCTCAGGGTGACATGGACCCATAGTGTCCGAAACACCGGCGTGAGAGTCGGAGCGGTTTCCGGCAATGCGGCCGCAGAGACCAGCGAGACCAGCGCCAGAGGGACAATGAACGAGCCAAGTACGTGCAAATGATGGCGAAACTCCACGGCAAGAAAGACTAAAATCAAGACCCAGGAGAAAAACGACAAGGCTTCATAAAATCCCGGCGCCAAGGTGTCTGTGCCCCCGATCATCCCTGCGCCCAACGCGATCGTGTGTGCGGCAAACCCAGTCGCCGTCATACCCAGGGAGACATTGGCCAGGGTTTCAGAAGGCCAGAGCAGGTAGGCAAGAAAGGATACGGTAGCCGCAAAATAGAGGGCCATCGTCACCACGAAAAACATGGCGGACATACGTGTCTATCCTCTCAACTTCTCAGGGGAAACAGACAGCCATTAAACGAGGAATTATATCGATGGCGCGCAATGGGAGTCAACCGAACGGTCGTGGAGAGGAAAGCCGGACTGCCACATCCGGTCCCCGAGGCACCCTCTATGTGGTCGGCACACCGATTGGACACCCTGATGATATCACGCTTCGAGCCCTTGCTGTGCTGCGACAGGCCTCGATTGTTGCCTCAGAGGATCCTCGCGCGACCCAGGCTCTCCTGGCCCATCATGGCATTGCCACAATAATCAGCAGCTACGGCCCCGCAAATCGTCACGAAAAAATGCTGATCCTTCTGGATCGACTCAAGCAGGGAGAGGACATCGCCCTCGTTTCAGACAACGGTACCCCGGTCATCTATGACCCAGGCTGTCTCTTGGTCGCTGCAGCCCATCGAGCAGGAATCCCAGTCAAGACCGTTCCCGGCGCCTCTACTATCACGGCCGCGATAGCGATCACTGGGTTTTCCGGGGATGCGATCCTCTTTGACGGACACCTTCCCTCAACCAATCACCATCTAACACAACACCTCGTTGCCCTTTCCAAGGAACGAAGAACCCTCGTCTTCTACGTGCAGCAGAAAGCCCTAGGCAAACTGCTGAAAAATCTAGCGCAGGTGCTCCCGACCAGGCAGATGGTTATTGCCACGGATCTCACGACGGACAAGGAAACGCTCTCCCGCGGACGGGCGGATGAGTTACTCGATCAGATAGGATCTGTGCCAAAAGAATCGGCTGTAACGGTTGTCATTGAGGGGCACGGGGCAGGATCGCAACACTACTCCTCGTCATCTTCACGGCGGCGGATAAGCACTCGGTAGGATCCCTCGACGCAGTCCTGGGAAAGAACTGTGTGCCCTTCATTACTCACGCTCTGGGGAACGTTTCTTATCGGATCTCCATCGTCCAGCAACACTGAAAGAACCTGCCCCTGCTCCATTGTTTCCAATTTCAACTTCGTTTTGACGAAGTTATAGGGACAAATCACGCCTCGCAAATCCAATTCGGCATCCGGCTGACCAGTCACAGTTCTGTTGCCTCTCTCAAGCTGGTTGATCTGGTTTGTTTCGTTTGTGTGGTTTAGTTTGGTTGAACGAAACTAACCGAATGAACCAAATCAACCACACAAACGAAACAAACCAGATGAACCAAACAAACCAGGATCGTGAACGCAAAAAAAGGGGCAGCAAGTCGCTGCCCCTTCTACATCCTCACGGAATGTGTCTCGACTTAATTAAGGCCCTTGACCAAGTTTGGCTTGGTGTAGTCCGTCCCGTAGTCTGACTTGTTGCCGACTGCATTGCCCCATCCTGGCTGTGGTTCACACTGCCAGCAAGGTGCGGCACCGGTATATTCACCCACCGGGCTGGTGATGCCGGAATCAATCTTTCCTGGAAGCACAGAGCCGCCAATGCCACCGGTACTGGAACCACTGTTCGTGATAATCCCACGCTCAGTCCTAGGGTCCGGGCGCTGTCCAAGTCCGCCGAAACCAGCAAACTTCTCGTTGCCACGAATGACGATAACCTCACGGACAAGCTTACGGCCAGTCCCAAATGGCTGGCTCCCACTTGTTTCCTCTATTGCCTGAATGGCCACGTCGTCACCAGACTCTATAACACGAAGCTGATCATAATTAGTCTTATCATCAAGATATACCGTACGGTAGTTCATCGCGCCACCGCCTGCACGTCCCTCATCGTGAGAGCTTCCACCCATCTCAAGCCACATTTTTTTGGCTGTCAGATCCAATCCAATCACACGACCAAACATGGTTTCGTTCTGCGACAACCGGTCGAGAAGCTGGGTTCGATCGTAGGTGTTCACGCGAGGACTCGAACCTGACACATCGCCAACTCCTTCACCCACACCCATGCCAGATTGGTTAGACTGCAAGCGCTCCTGAGCGATTGACATACTTGCAGACCCGACAAAAAGAATCGCCGCCCCCAATGCCAACACGTTACGCATGTGCTGCCTCCTCGGTGAGATTTAAAGAATGAACGAATGAAGTGCCGTGGCAGATACTAAGATGAGACCAACATCATGATTGTGAAGCTTTTTCATCATCCTCCGATCGAAAACTATAGGCTACCCATTTGGACATGTCAACTGAAGTTATGCGGAATTTGATTTGATTCAGCTTTGCACATAATCCGATCATTATCATCCTCAAACTCTTGAAACTCTTGCCGAACCTACGGCAACCTGTGATCCGTTGGTGCCCAGAGGGAGGGTCGAACTCCCACTCTCTTGCGAGAACCGGATTTTGAGTCCGGCGCGTCTGCCAGTTCCGCCATCCGGGCATGTTCACCCATGTTCATTCTCAAGGGCGAATCTTCTTAACACGAAGCCATCTGCGGGTCAATCCGTTTAGCTCTTTATCTTCGCTCGATCGCAATGTTAGAATTCCCCCTCACGATCACTTCATCATTATTTAGGCGGGAGGACTCTCACACCATGGCAGATGTCCAGTGCGTCACATGCGGACAAGCGGGAGAACCTATCACCGACCCTATTTTCATGGGAAAGTTGGAGGCCGAGATTAAAACCAAAGTCTGCAAGCCCTGCTGGAAAAAGTGGGAAGGCATGCGTGTCATGGTCATCAACGAATACCAGGTCAACCTGGGCGACGAGAGCGGCAGAGAACTCGTGAAGAAACAGATGAAGGCGTTTCTCAAGCTTGGGGAGCAAACCGATACGGGAAAACTCGATCAGAACTATCGCCCGCCTGCCTGAGAAGATCGTTGTTTGGTTTGTCTGGTCTGTTTAGTTTGTTTAGTTTTATTGGTTAAACGAAACTAACCAGATGAACCAATTCAACCAGATCAACAAAACAAACCAGAGGGACCAGACAGACCAGGCTAGGCCTTCGATCCCTGGAATCTTCCGCGAATTTCTTCAGCGATCCCGCAGGCTTCGTTGACAGGCTGATTTCAGAAGTGCTAGATTACGGACTTCCTGATCCGTCCGCAGGACCAACGTTTCCCCTTGCAATTGAGATGAAAGGACCGGTTCGCGTGATTACACAGATGCACGTAAAGGGGTTGATGTTCGACCCCTATAATAACGCGTACATCGTGGTGCTGCGCGACGAGGAAAGCTCCGACATGCTCCCCATCTGGGTCGGCAAGTCGGAGGCCGGCGCCATCAGCATGTCGCTGGAAAATGTGACGCCGCCCAGACCGATGACGCACGACTTCATGAAGTCTTTTCTCGATGCCTACAATGCGAAAGTCATCAGTGTGGTGATTACGGACCTGTCGGAGCATACCTATTTTGCAAAAGTCCATTTGATGTACGAAGATTCGGAATACACCGTCGACGCCAGACCCAGCGATGCCATTGCGCTGGCCCTGCGAAGCCATGCGCCGGTATTTGCCAACAATTCCGTCATCAGCAAACAAAGCTCCGAAGAACTCGAGCAGTGGCTGGAAAATCTCAAACCGGAAGATTTCGGCAAACTTGATTCCTAATTTTCATCACGACGCCCTATGAGCACCGCCGATCTCCCCAAAGAACAAGATCTCGTTGAATACCGAGTCGATCGCGTTCTCGACGAAGCCAATACCGACACAAAGATTGTGGTTCTCATACGGCAGGACGACGCTCACGATACCTTTCCAATCTGGGTCGGGGCCTCAGAAGGGAACGCCATAAAATTGGCGCTCGATACCATGATCACGCCACGGCCGATGAGTCACGACTTGGTCAAAAGCTTTGCCGAACATTTGAACATTACCATCCAGCGTGTCGTAATTGCCGACGTCAAAAGCAGCACTTATTACGCCTTGGTCCATGTCTCCAACAAGGGGTTTGAACGAGCCATCGATGCCAGGCCCAGCGACGCCATCGCATTGGCTCTTCGGGCTCCCTGCCCGATTTACGTGACCCAAGATGTGTTGAAGAAGCGAAGCACGACGAATCTCGACGCCTGGCTGGCAAAACTGGAAGCGAAAGATATCGGCACTCCGGAAGTACAAGAAACATAACGTATTCGACAGTGAAGGAGCAGGAAGAACGATGTTGACTTACATGCAAAAGCCGTTGGACGTGCAGGAGAAGTGGTACCTCGTCGATGCGGAAGGGAAAACGCTGGGCCGATTGGCCGCCCGCGTTGCCGGGATGTTGCGTGGCAAACATCGCCCCACCTTTACCCCCCATGTCGACATGGGCGACCATGTCGTGATCGTGAACGCGGAAAAGATCCATTTGACCGGCAACAAAATGGTCTCGAAGCTCTATCGCCGTCATAGCGGGTTTCCCGGCGGACTCAAGACCGCAACAGCCGAACATGTATTCCGAAAAGATCCGACAGAAATCTTGACCAAAGCGATTGAAGGTATGCTCCCCAAGAACCCCTTGGGGAATCATATGACAAAGAAACTCCGCGTCTACGTCGGGCCGACCCATCCTCACCAGGCGCAGCGACCAGAACCGATTACCCTGTAGACTTCACTGTGCGCGAAGAAGGAGACATTGCGACATGGCAGTAGCAACTCAATATGCAACCGGAAAACGCAAGTGTGCCATTGCCAGAGCCTGGGTCACCGGAACAGCCGGCGACATTACGATCAATGACAAACCGATCGAAAAGGCCTTCCCACGATTGACGTTGCGGCAGATTATTCAGTTCCCGCTCGAAATAGGCGGCGTCATGGGACAGTACTCGATCAAGGCCACCGTCCAAGGCGGGGGACCGACCGGACAAGCCGGGGCCCTGCGTCATGCCATCTCCCGCGCGTTGGTGGTACTCAATCAGCCTCTTCGTACCCCCTTGAAGAAGGAAGGTTTGCTGACGAGGGACTCGCGCGTCAAGGAACGGAAGAAGTACGGACAGAAGGGCGCGAGAAAGCGGTTCCAGTACTCAAAGCGCTAGACATCGGAGCCACAGTCGGAAAAAGGGAAGGCTCCACGCCTTCCCTTTTTTTGTGTCTGTCGAACACATGGCAGGTGATACACATGAAAAAGGTACGAGTCGCCATTGCAGGGGCCAGTGGATATGCCGGCGCGGAGCTGGTTCGATTGGCAGCCCTCCACCCGCATTTCGATCTCCACGCTGTGACATCGGAGAAGTCCGCCGGGGCTGCCGTCGGAGCGGTCTTCCCCAGTCTAGCCGGCCTCGTGTCTCTCTCGTTTCAAGCGCTCTCGCCGGAAGCCTTGGCTGAACAGGCAGATGCGGTCTTCTTGGCCCTCCCCCATACCAAATCGTTAGAGCCGGTTTCAGCCTGTATTGAAACCGGCAAACTGGTCGTGGACCTCAGCGCCGATTACCGGCTCACGGATCCTGCCGTCTATGAACAATGGTACAAAACACCGCATACCTATCCGGGCCTGCTGAAGGATGCAGTCTACGGACTCCCTGAATTGCATCGCGCCGCCATTGCCAAGGCGAAGTTAGTGGCATCGCCAGGCTGTTACCCAACAGCGGCGATTCTGCAATTGGCTCCGCTATTCGCGCAGGATCTCGTACAGCCTCACACCGTGGTCATCGATGCAAAGTCCGGCATATCCGGAGCTGGGCGAAGCCCTGCACTCCCCTATCATTTTCCCGAAGCCCATGAATCAATAGAGCCCTACAAAATCGGGGGGCATCGCCACATACCTGAGATCGAACAGGAGCTTGGCCGGTTGCTTCAACGAACCTCTCAACCGTCAGGAAAGACGGCCCCGGAGCCGATCGTGACATTCACTCCGCACCTCGTCCCGATGAACCGCGGCATCTTGAGCACTGCCTATTGCAAGCTAAAGAGTCCGATGTCACTGCCAGACCTACGCGCGATGTATCGAGACTTTTACAAGGGTGAACGGTTTGTCCGGTTCCAGGAAGAGACCATCCCGAACCCGCGCTACATCAAAGGGTCCAACTATTGCGATATCGGAATTTACCTGGATCTCCGTTCAGGATCGGTCATTACAGTGGCCGCGCTGGATAATCTGGTGAAAGGCGCAGCAGGTCAAGCGATTCAAGCCATGAACCTCATGCTGGGACTCCCTGAAGAGACGGGGCTGACGGCTCCCGCTGCCTACCCCTAGCAGGATGCTGAAAAAGTCCGCCAGCGGCGTTCTCACTTCGCGCAGAGGCTCAACGTACCGAAGCGTACGCCTCGCCTCTCCGCTTGCTGCGGCCTTGCTGGACGGCCTTTTTGAGCATCCTGCGCGGAGTTCTCCTGTTGGTCTAGATGTACACACCATTGAATTTTAACCGTGACACAATAGTATTTCCGCAGACTCCTAATACACATTAACCAGGACGTATCTCTCTCGATCATGGCTAAAAAATTAACAATCCCATCTCCGCGCCGTGGAGTTACCGCACCGCAAGGGTTCCGCGCAGCCGGCATCCATTGCGGCATCAAGAAGCCAGGCCTGCTGGACCTCGCGCTCGTCGTCTCTGAAAAGAGCGGTCCCATCGCCGGCGTCTTCACGAAAAACCAAGTAGTCGCGGCACCGGTCATTGTCGATCGCCTGCACTTACGCCGGGGAATCGGGCGAGCCATTCTCGTCAACAGCGGCAACGCCAATGCCTGCACCGGCGCTAAGGGATTAGCTGCCGCAAAAGAAACTGCGATCTTGCTCGCGCGGCAATTACATGTCCCCTCCCATCAGATTTTCGTCGGGTCCACAGGCGTGATCGGTCGTGTGCTACCGGTCGATCGAATCGTCAAAGGTTTGCCGCAGCTGATATGTCGACTCAGCGATCGTGGAGGCCCGGACGCCGCTCGGGCGATCATGACCACCGACCTTCGCCCGAAAACCATCGCCCTTCAGGACGCCATTGGCGGTCGTTTGTTTACCATCGGCGGAATGGCTAAGGGCTCAGGAATGATCCATCCCAACATGGCCACGATGCTGGCCTACTTCACTACGGACGCGTCAATCACGAAGAGCGCCCTCCAACTGGCTCTCAGCCTGGCGGCTAACGAGTCGTTCAACTGCATCTCGGTCGATGGAGACACCAGCACCAACGATACGGTCCTCTGCCTTGCGAACGGTATGGCTGGGAACCGCACGATCAAAGAAGGCACCCCTGCTTTTCAGCGATTTCTGCTGCTCCTGACCGAAGCCTGCCAAGCCCTCGCGCTGGCGATATGTCGCGATGGGGAAGGTGTCACCAAGGTGGTGAACATCGAGGTGACCGGAGCAGCCACTGTGGCGCAGGCCAGGCAGGTAGCCCACACCATTGCGACCTCAAACTTGGTGAAGACCGCCCTGTTCGGCGAGGATGCTAATTGGGGCCGTGTAATGGCGGCCATCGGACGAGCTGGAGTCCCGGTTACTCCTTCAAAACTGAGCCTGTCGTTTGGTGGAGTTCCGATGGTAGAAAAAGGAATGGGTCTTGGTCTCGCGGCTGAAGCCCGCATCGCGAAAGTCTTTCGCCAACAAGAATTTACGATCGCCGTAGGACTGGGGCAAGGCCGCCACAAAGCCCACATCTGGACGACCGATTTGTCGTTCGACTATGTCCGCATCAACGCAAGCTACCGGTCGTGACTGAAATGTTCAATGTTGAATGATGAATGTTCAATTGAGCGTCAAGAAGACGCATTGAACACTCCCTGAAGACACGAAATACGCTTCACAAGGAGCGGCTAACTAACTTAATCTCTCTCAAACCAACCTCACCAGCTAAGGCCAGCCTCCAACAGACATCCAACGAATTTTCCTTGCTCAGGTTGACAACCCATATAGGCACAATGTAATTACACTCTACAGACACCATAGGAGTGAGCGTGGAGAAATGAAAGCACACGTCGTACGAATCGGAAACTCTAAGGGGATCAGGATTCCCAAATCCGTCATAGAGCAATGTCAGTTGCACGGAGAGGTCGATCTCATTGTTCAGCGGGGACAATTGCTCGTCCGGTCTGCTACCAAAGCACGGGCCGGTTGGAACCAGGCCTTCGAACAAATGCATCGCCACGGAGATGACCAGCTCATCGATGGTGATGCAGCACCGACGTCTCAGTGGGATCGAAAGAACTGGACGTGGTAGCCTCCCGGTTCGACGTCTTTCTCGTGCGTCTCGATCCAACCGAAGGCCGTGAAATCCGCAAGACCCGCCCCTGCCTCGTCATTTCCCCTGACGAAATGAACCACCATATCGATACCGTCATCGTCGCCCCCATGACCACAAAGGGCCGCCCCTACCCCACCCGTGTGCCGGTTCGATTCAAGGGAAAATCCGGCCAGATCGTGCTGGACCAGATGAGGACCGTGGGCAAAGCCCGATTGGTCAAACGCGTCGGCAAGATTGACGCAACCGCCAAAACGCATGTCCTTGCCCTCCTCGCGGAAATCTTCGCTCCATAAAAGCACGTGGAAGGAGCATGCGAGGGCACCAGGGCGCAAATCCCGATCGTAGACTCATCCGGCATTAGCCCGCATTATTCATAAAGCTTCTGCTGCAAGCGCGGATACGCGGCTACGACGGGCAGTTTCGCCGTTCAGCCCTTCGACATACTACACGAGTATGCCTCAGGGCTTCACGGCTCCGGGTGCCCGGCTCGCTTCGCGTCTGCACGCTTTCGCGACGAACCTTCATGAATAATGCGGGCCAGGAAGTCGAGATTAAGGCTTGGGAAGAAACCGAGAAAAATCTCGAGCGTCGGTTGAAGAAAGGAAAGCACCATGATTAAGAAAACACGACAGTCGGCGGTAGCGGAGAAAGACTCGTTCCTGGCGCCGTCGAGTTCTTTGCTGGATAATCACTTAGATGAGATATTGGAGACCACTGAGGAGATTGCGGGGCTTGTCGCAATGTTGAAAACGCTGTCTCCTACGGATGCCAAGCGAGACGAGTACGAAGGGCGACTCTATGTGGCTCTCACGCACCTTGACCACCATGTGAAGCCTGCCATCAAAGAATGGGATCGAGTGGTGGATCGGACGCCGGAAGATTGAAAGAATTGTTGCGGCCAGGCCAGCGCGCAAGTATCAATATCCCTCTCGGTATCCTGCACCGCTCATTCGTATCTCTCCAACTCCCCAGAATGCGTTAGCGATTTACATAACCAGTGGAGTGGTCACTCTGTCGCCATGTGCAGGAGGGGAGCGGCCAGGTGCCCTCCTTGCTCGCAGAACGCGCGGCCTAGGAAGGCCCTCGTTCGATGCGCGCAGTCTAGGGCATCCTAGGCCACTCCCCTAAATACGGTGGAGAAAGGACGCAGAACGGAAAGACACCCACATTGGTCCTGTGCTCCCGGAACGCGCGCCCTATGAAGGGTAGGAGGCGAGAAAGCTGGCACAGGCTCTGTGCTCGCAGAGGCCCCACGATAAAACAGTGGTCCCTCGATGCGCGCAGTGGAGACTATGCCAGCCCTCTCGCTGAGAATTGGTAGAGGATAAGGTTTCGACAGCCGCACGTAGACCAACATGGGTGCCCTTCCAAGAGAGGAGAAGCAAGTACGCTTGAAAGAATCTTTTCAGGCCTGCAAAAAAGACTCCCGGTACTTTTTTGTGCCCACCAAGGGAGACAGCGAGCTTCAGCCGCCGGTACTCCCGCCAGTTTCTGGCGTGATTCTATCGTGACTACTGAGTCTTCATAGACCAATTATTCATCTTGCTTCTTTTTTTCGTGGAGCTTTTTGGAATGAACCTCAGGAACCTCTGGAAGGGAAAGAATTGGCTCGCCAACTTGTTTCATAAATTGTCGAGCTTTGGCGGCACCTTGAATTTTGGCGATTTGCTCAGCGGCATCCTGATTGCCGCCTTCTTGGTCGTTGACCTTAGGGTCTGCTTTCACACGAATTTCTAAGTTATATCCCCTGTCGATTCTGGCGGCTATTTCCTTGAGTCTGAGCTTGAGTTCGATGTTGAGTTCGTGCTTTCTACCATCGTCCTTTTTCTTGTAATACTGCTTCATCAGTTCGGAGACGAGGGTGTCAATCCCGTCATCTATAATTTTTCCCGCATGGTCTTCAACTCCTTCAAGGCCTTGAGGGGGTACGCCTTGAGACTTGAGTTCATTACGTAACCTCCGAATCTCTAATAGCTGTTTGTAGAGCGCCACGACTCTTTCAACGGCTATTGCCAAACAAGCTCCTATTTCAGGTAAAGCATCTAGAAATACAGTGAAATCGCTTGAAGAGACGGTTCAAATCTTGAAGTCAGGGCGACTTTCCGTTGCCAATTCAGCAAATACTCCCAAGATTTTATTAAGCTCAGAAATCTCTTCCCCAAAAGCTGCCAAGTTGTTGTTTACAAATTGTCGTGGAATCAGGATGCCCAGCTCACAACGTCCCGGTTCGATATCGTCAGCACCCACAGACAATCGTGAAAACGCCTCAAGGATTTGGTTGAAAGCAGCCTGAAGGTTGTTCACTTTGGTATGAATTGCGGTAATTTCAATCTGCGCGACAGATGGCGTGATTTGATTGCGTGAAAAGATTTCTTCAATTTTCTTCCGCAACTCATGCCCCAACAGTATGTCTGCGCCTAATTCAGACAAAGCCTGCCGCCATGTTGGTGGGAAATCATTAGTGGCCGACCTCTCAAGGGACTGATAGAGGGAAGTAAGGATGGTGCTCACATTTTGCTGATGCTGGGGAGCGTTGGGTTGGCTGATTTGATTTTGGAGATTGACTGCGAGGTTACTCAAACTGCCTTCAAGATTTGTGTTGATTAGATCCTCTTTGACGGCCTTCGCTACTACGTGGAGTCGTTCGGCATTCATGCTTAGCTCTTCTCCTGTTTCCTCGAAAGCGGCCTCGGTAACGCAGCGCATTATAGGAGGGATACGAACAACGGCGCAAGGCCACCGGCGCGGGTCGGGTCGATGGTTTAGGGTCAGGCGTGAGCAACTGTCTTGATTGTCAAGATGCCAGCACGGGTTCTGCTCTCCATGGTGTCTGATGCTTGAGCATCGCATTCAGCATCGTCAGTAGCTTCCAATGATTTAGGGTCAGGCGTGAGTATTGACTTATTGCGACTTCGAAATAGAAACGCTGAGGGGCTGGAATCTTTTCAATTGCTTCATTTGGAGGCTTGTCCGACAGCCCTCTTTCGCACAGCGGAGCCAAACGGCTGATACCACGCCATCCCACATACCCTTTACCCCTCACTGCTTGCAGCCCACGGCAATCCCGGCTATCGATACACCTCGTCGTGGCTTCCGATATCGAGCAGGACAATTTCTTTCGTGGTTACACGAAGTGTCAGGGTGATGCGGTAGGCATGGGTGACGCTTACGGCATGAAGGCCTTCAAGCATCCCCGCTGAGGGGATGCAATCAAGGGGATGGCAGAATTGGATTGGCTCCGAGATTTCTCAGCGCCTTGGCAAGTGGCTTTTTGAGTTCCGGGTGGGCTCGCATAACCTTGACGACACGCCGATCAAAATGGCCGGTCGTCAGCAGCAGATACATCAGGCATCGAGACCCAGTTCGTCGATCAATGTCTGCGCCGTCACACGGCGCACTCGCCCTGCTTTCACATCTTTCAACGACCGGCGGATTCGTGAAATGCACGACTTACGATAGCGATCGGATAACTCGCGGAACTGATCTTCAGCCACAATCACATAGACCGGTTCGTTATCCTTGAGAACATGCACCGGCCCACGTTTCAGAGCCTTATCCACCGCCGAAAACCCGCGACGTCTGATCTCAGTGGCTGCTATGGTTCTTCGTGCTGCAGCACTCGTGGTTCGCATGGAGCTACTCTATCCCAAGCTGTCCATCACAGCAAGTATCGAGAACAGAATGAAATCCCCTCTAACAATCCAACGTGTCATGTCGCGGAGTGGGGATCCGGTTTATCTGGCCTGTTCGTTCTATCTCGCTTGTTTGGGTCGAGACAGGGGCAGAAAACAATGGGGATCCATTCAACTGCTCTATTTGAAGACTCATCCGTCCACCCTCCTTCGCGTGGCAGTTCAGCGTTTTCCTCGCCGTCCTACCCTCGCGCCCATCCCCACCATTCCACATTGATCATTCAACATTACACATTTCACCGCCCCCACCCCTAACCTCTCACTGGCTTCAATTTGACTTCCCGCTATGAGAAGGCGCAGATTAGTTGATCTTATCCACACGACACAGGGGTGTATTGTGACTCCTTGCTAGTTTCGCCCAAACCAGCCACTCAGCATCATTCGGGTAGAGAGTTACGCCCTCTTGGCAGTCTTCGCCATGAGGGCGTTGTTGTTTCTGCAACAGTACCAGCCATCGGCATGGTGTCTTGTGTCTTCACCTCATCGAAACGGAGATTGCGATGAAACGATTAGCAGCCCTTTCCGCAGGACTGATCCTCGGATCGCCTGCCCTCGCACTGGCAGCGGAACATAGCGCGGGATATCGGGGTATCGGACAGCTTTACTTCTTTTTCATGGGCGCAATCTTGATCTATGGCGTCTATGACAGCTTCGGCAAGAAAGCGATGTATGTGGCGGCGCCATTCATTGTGGTCGGGCTGTATATGATGTTGCCCCCGAGCTAAGTTTTGATAGCGGGATAGAATGAAAGAGACGGGGCCGTCTTAGTCCAGCCAGTCCTTCTCTTTCAATTTTCGTGGAAGATATTTTTTGGTGAGATACTGGAAATCCTTGTTGGCGAGGGCGTCCAGTTCATATTTGAGTCCGCTTGCGAGCATCCGCTTGATTTCCGCCTGCCAGGCCGGTTTCTGGAACCACTGATAGTTGAGAAGTTCTTTCGCGCGTGCGATGTCCTTTTCGTTCAGCTTGATCCCGACGTTACGAGGCAGTTCATACCGTTCCGGATCTGCGCTGGAAAGGCCGATAAACTTGGCCTTGGGAATGGCCATCCGTTGACTCTCGAAAGCCAAATTGATCGAGCCCTGTTTGACGACGGAATAGATATAGTACCCCCAGGGGTCGTTATCGACCAGGACATAGACCGGAAGCTTATATTCTTCGTGCAAACGCCGAGCTAGACGGCGCACTCCACGGGGAGGCTGTCCGTTCCCAGTCAGCAACACACAGTTATACCGTCGCCAGAATTTGTCTTCGGAGAGACGATTCCACTGCGTGCCTTTCTCCACCAACAACACGAAGTCGGCCGTACAGCGGCGGATCTCTACATACTCGGGCTCGACAATCGAGGGGACTGAGTAGCCGCCTTTGCCCAGCTTGGCACAATCCACGCGATCGCCGTCGTCGCCGAGCACGAGAGGGCCGACGACGCTTCCGCCGTTCTCCGCTCGCACGTGCAACTCTTCGCGGAGCGCCGTGAGCGACACTTCCAGATCCTCGATGATCGGGTCCGATTCGTCCTGGGTATCGAACGTATTCTCGTGCGAGTCCTGAATGGTGTGCTTGGTTCTGTAGTAGATCTCTCTGAGCGACGTCGTCAGTTCTGCGCGCTGCAATTCTGAAAGGGCGTCGGCGACCAATATCGTCTGCATAAATTTCTTGGCCATGCCGACATTGAAGAACGAACGAGACTGTTTTTTGTCTCCCATTTCGAGCAGGCCCTTGCGTTCGTTGAAGGACACATTCGAAAGGGCGCGAATCGGAATCGCCATCGTCGGATCTTTTGCCTTCTGCGCGGCCGTGATCACCAGATCGGCCAGCCCGATCAGTTTTTTCTCGACCACCCCGTTCTTCGTTATCTTCGTTTTCGGCATACGTCGTCCTTACTTTTTCTTCCCTGTCAGGTGAGCCTTGCTGCCCTTGCGAACCTTGCCCGCTTGCCGCTGTGAGGACGCGCCCTTCGTAGCAATCGACGGGACTGTTCTGGGCTTGCCCTTGGCTTTCTTACCAACCGCCGTCTTTGCGGTTTGCTTCCGTCCCTGCTTTGAGGAAGGCTTCTTCGCTTCTTTTTGTATTTCGCCGGAAACCTCAGCTTGCTGCGCAATAGCATGAGATCCATCAGACAACGATGGAACAGCGCCGTCAACTCCTTCAGCCGTGACAATGATCGAGTGCGGCAAACCCTCCGGTCCGGCGCCGGTCTTGCCGAGTGTTTCATCGGTCTTGATGCCGCCGGTCTTCGTTGAAGCAATCTTCTGCAACTGCGCTTTCAACTTCTCGGTCGGCAGCTTCCCGCCTTTCAACCGATTACAGGCGTCCACGACTTCCTCTATGTACAGTTCGAAAATATTGCGCCGCCGGAACTCACTCGCCGCCCGTTCGCGCCGGCGCAGAAAGAGTCCAAGCCGCCGACCGCACTCACGAAGCGCCAGGGTAATGTCCTTGTGGATCTCGTCGTATTCCGCAATCGCTTCCTTCGATTCGCTGGTAAAGGGAACCCAGACGGAGGCAATGTGCACGAAGATGACCATCGGCCCTGCCGGTAAAGCTCCTCTCGACTGGGAGATCCCATAGTTTCGCCACGTCGTGGCCAACACCGCCTTAAACGTGGCGCAGGAGGATTGCTGATACAACAGAGGAACCCGATTCGCGTAGCGAATCACGCGCGCAAGTTCCGAGTCTCCTTCTTCCTCTTCCCCCTCTGCCAGGGGCTGGGGCGGCTTTTCAGGTTTCGCCGCGCTGTCCGGCGCTTTTCCGAATGCCAATCCCGCTTCGATGATGAAGGGATTGCCGCGATACACGGAAGGCGGACGGCTCACCGCGGTATAAAACTCTCCTTTGATCTGCCTATAAAGTCCTGAGAGGATCGCCTTCTCACCGATCGGAGAAAGGCAGTTGGTCGGCGGGGCCATGATCTTTGTCGCCTGTAT
>CXWL01090851.1_pt1 | contig 47837 bp, 48 predicted proteins | sample 590931 | NCBI WGS metagenome assembly CXWL01 (sample SAMEA3498368, study PRJEB10139) | groundwater metagenome | biome: water well; material: biofilm material | place: Germany | collected 2015-04-27 | reverse complement strand
CAAGGGCCTGCCGCCGACGCTGATCCAGACCGCCGAATTCGACGTCCTGCGCGATGAGGCCGAGGCCTATGGCCGCAAGCTCGATGAGGCGGGCGTAAACGTGAAGACGGTGCGCTACAACGGCATGATCCACGACTTCGGTTTGCTTAATGTAATCAGCCATGTGCCGGCGACCCGCAGCGCGATGGAGCAAGCTTCGCAAGAGCTTAAGTCGCAGCTGAAAAAGTAACTCTGGGTCGCGTAAGAAACCCGTCTTTGTAAAAAGTCGGGCTCTTTAACGACCATAATTGGTCTAGCGGCCTGCAGCATGTCACTGCCGTCCACCTGATTTTTCCGTTTTGCGGTGGAGATCACGCGGACGGTGTTAGCGGGACCCGCAACTGAGCGCCTTGTACGCCAGTGTATCTGCCCGGCGCATGGATACTTGGGCATACAAAACGGGCTATTCGGTACACACAGGAGATACGCACGCTTGGTGTAATGCATGCACCCCATCGATGACACAGCAAGTCGGTAAATCGATGAGCAACTGCTACTGCACTCATAACAGGACAAAGAGGACAACACCATGCTGAACGCTAAACCCAGCGTTAATTTTTTCGTCGCCGCCATTCTGCTGTCGGCAACAGCCGCCTCCCAGGCCGGCAATATTTCTCAGCCATTTGGCACGGCGGCGCAAGCGCCGTGTCTTTCCGGGCAAGCCCTGGCACAAGTTCCATGCAGCGGTCACGACCACGCCACATCATTGCCGGCTCCGAAGTTTGATGCCAAGGGAATTGCCCGCACCGAAACTGTGCGGAGTGAATTCGACAGCAAAAGGCAGGCCATTCAGGTACGTGTCGACTTCGCGCCTGGCGCGTCGTTTCCGAAACACTCCCACCCGGGCGTAGAAATTGCCTACGCCCTGAGCGGTCAAATCGAATATGAAATGGACGGCAAGACGATCCATCTCAAAGCGGGTGAATCGCTTTACATTCCGGCCGGCGCGGTGCACTCGGCAAAGAATATCGGATCGGCGGTTGCGTCTGAACTGGCCACGTACCTGGTGGACAAAGACAAGCCGATTGTAATTCTGGACAAGTGACCCAGGACCGGACCAGGCTCTCACAATTCGGTCGTTTAACCTTGATGGACGCCCGTTGGAAACTCAAGAAGAAGTGTGCTCCCGAGTCCGAGTAACCGGTATTCCACCTGGCCCATGCGAAAACCAAAAGCAAAAGACCACCTTTACGGTGGTCTTTTGCTTCCGGGTGCGTTCAACATTACCTATCCGTGATTCCCCTTCCAATTGTAAGCGCGAATCTACAGTCTCACATTGGCTGTGCCATTGCACTCCCAATACAATCGTGCGTGCGACGTGACACGACAGGTCCGCCGTCTTGTTCTATCCGTTACTCTCAGGAAAAATACATCCGCCCTTGCGGACCAGATCCTTCACCTCTTCGCTCACCTCAATCGGGCTTTGACTTAATCGAGCAACGAACTCCTTGCGGTGCCGCACGTTTGACTTCACATCGTGCTTAGCGCTCCAAAGAACTATGTTGATCACGATGGGAATGAGGTCCAAGCCCTTCTCGGTCAAAGTGTAGATGTCCTTTCGCCCGTCGGCGGGACTGCGCGCCCTCGATAGAATTCCTTGCTCCTCAAGGAAGGCAAGGCGGGAAGCAAGAACATTGGTCGCGATTCCTTCTTCCGATTTCAGGAACTCGCCATATGTCTTCTTGCCAGCAAAAACGATGTCGCGAATGATCAGGAGTGACCAGCGGTCGCCGAAGATCTCCACGCCGTAGTTCACTGCGCAATGGGACCGGACGTCCTTTTTAGATGTCATCGTCATAGGTGGATCTTAACATCGCTTGCAAGTCGCAAGTAAAATTTTCATTGTTTACTTGCTTTTTGCAAGTAATATGACTAGCATGGCCTGCACGTTGAACACGGTTGCAGAGTCGCTCCGGCAACTCCATGAATGACTAATCCCGTATCAGTAAGGAAATCCACATGAGCACTATTCGAACTGCTTAATCGGCGTCGGCCTTCTCGGCCCAGTGCATCCGTAGAACCACTTTCCAGCATCACATTCCATCACTCACAAGGAGCAGTAATATGCGCGTTTTCGTTACCGGAGGTACCGGCCATATCGGTTCGTACATCATCCCCGAGCTCGTCGCGGCCGGACACGAGGTTACTGGCCTGGCCCGGTCGGATGCCGCCGCTGCTGCGGTGACCGCGCTCGGCGCCAAGGTGCGTCGCGGGGACCTTTCCGATCTCGATGGGCTCAAGGTTGCAGCGGCGCAGTCCGACGGCGTCATTCACGTCGCGCACAGGCAAGACCTGCTTCCCTCCGGCGGGATCGACGCTGTAGCCGCCAAGGAACTCCAGATCATGCTCGCGTACGGCGAAGCACTGGCTGGAACCGGAAAGCCGCTGGTCGTGTCGGGGAGTATTGGGTCGCCCGGGTGGGAAAACCTGGGCCGGCCAGTCACCGAGGAGGACCCAGCCCTTCCCGGCGGCGATGCGTACAAGGGTACTCTGCGGGTTCGTAACGTCGTGGAGCTCGCCGTAGTCGGCCTCGCCGAGCGGGGCGTGCGGTCGTCGATCGTGCGGATTCCTCCGATCGCGCACAGCACGACCGATGTCGGCTTCCTTCCGCTGCTGATCGGGCTCGCGAAGGAGAAAGGCGTCATCGGCTACCCGGGAGACGGCGCGAATCTATGGCCGGCCGTGCACAGTCGCGACCTCGCTTCCTTGTTCCGCCTGGCGCTGGAGAAGGGTCAGGCTGGCAAATGTTGGCACGGGATTGAGGGCGAGGGTTTCCGGTTCCGCGAGATCGCCGAGGCCATTGGCAGCCGTCTGGGCGTGCCGGCCGTGAGCATTCCTGCGGACGTACTGATGCTGCCGGGATACTTCGGATTCCTCGCCAATTTGGTCACGCTGAATCTCCCGGCGTCAAACCTCATTACCCGTCAGACCCTCGGCTGGGAACCCGCTCAGCCTGGCCTGTTCGCCGATTTGAACAACGGCCGCTACTTCCCTGCCGGCTGATGAGCTGATGCAGGTAGCTGGTCGCAACGAGCCCGGCTGACAGCAATGTCGCGATACCGTGGTCCGTTCGACCCAGGACGCTGTCGACCGGGGCGTGGCATGAGGGATTACACGCACGGCCCGGCAGGCACCTAACATTACCGGAGGGATACCCCGGCTAGAGACTACGAGCAATACGCCAACTTACGAGGAAAATACACATGAGCACCACCAGCACAAGCAGCACAAGCAGCACAATCAGCACAATCAGCACAATCAGCATCATCGGTTCAGGTGGCATGGCCACAGCGATCGCGCGCCGTACCGTCAAGGCTGGACACACCGTCGAGTTGGTCAGCAGGGACGCCGCCAAGGCGCGCGCATTGGCCGACCAGCTCGGCGCCGGCGCGACCACGGGAACGTACGGCGCTGCGCCAGCGGGCGACATCGTCATCCTCGCCGTGCCGTACAGCAGTGCGGCGTCGGTGGTCGGCGATTTCGGGGACGCGCTCGACGGCAAGGTGATCATTGACATCACCAATCCGGTCGCCCCCGACCTCTCCGGCCTCGTTACCCCGAGCGGCAGTTCTGGTGCGCAGGAGATTGCTAGGGGCGCTCCCGCCGGCGCGTCTGTCGTGAAGGCATTCAACACCCTCTTCGGCCACGTCCTTGCTCGCGGTGAACGCCTCGACGCGTTCATCGCAGCCGACGATGCACAGGCCAAGGCGCGCGTCTCGACTCTCCTCGAGAGTCTTGGACTTCGTCCGCTGGATGTCGGCGGCCTGCACATGGCGCAGACGCTCGAGTCGCTTGGGCTGCTGATGATCGGCCTGGCCAAAAACGGCGCCGGCACCTTCGACATCGCCTTGCATGTCGATATCGGCTGAGTCACCGACACCGCGTCCTCGCCGGGGGGGCGACATCACCGATCGCGTGCGTGGGTTGTCCGACTCAACGGTTCTTCAGCATCCGGCTAGGGCAAAGTGTCGCGCGTGGCGAAGATGCTTGCCATTTCCGCCATGTGCTCGGTTCCCCAGGTGCACAACGGGACGATCGCCTCAGCCAGGCTGCGACCGAGCGGGGTCAGCGCATAGTCAACGCGCGGTGGCACCTCCTTGTAGTCGGTCCGTGCAAGCACGTGGTCGGCCTCCAGGTCCTTCAAACTCTGGATCAGCACCTTGTCGCTGACGCCCTGAATTAAGCGCTTGAGCTCGCCGTAGCGCTTCGGGCCGTCCCGCAGGAAAAACAGGACCAGCGGTTTCCATTTGCCCGAGATGATACGGAGCGTGGCGTCGAGCCCGCAGGAGAAGCCGCCGGTACCGCAGGATTCGGGAGACGTCGTCATTCTTTAATACTCGCCAAAAAGTTCATTCTTAACCTCAGTTTATTTTGATACTTACCAAAAGGTGCATACTTGACCTTAGGTTATCATGACTGCATAGTGGCGCGTGGGCGACATTGGCAGTAAGCCGCGCTCCGATCATCGGAAGTTCGCTCTCTTATGGGTACCCAGACTAAGGAACTTACGAATGACGCCATTCCAGATCAATATCCCTGATCAGTCGATCAGCGACTTACAAGACCGGGTGCGGAGGACACGCTGGCCAGGTTCTATTTTCCAGACCGGCGATGAAGACGGCGTCTCTTTGGAGCGTGTGCGCACGTTAGCAGAACAATGGTTGGATTTCGACTGGCGCTCGGCCGAGTCCGAGTTAAACAAAGCGCCCCATTTCGTGGAATCGATAGATGGGATGGACGTTCATTTCATCTATCAAAAAGGGGTTGGCCCGTTCCCAAGACCTATCGTTTTGACCCACGGCTGGCCGGGCTCTTTTCTTGAGTTTCGACGAGCCATTGATCTCCTAACTGATCCGGGCGCCCATGGCGGAGATCCAGGTGAAGCTTTTGATGTTGTCGTGCCCTCGCTGCCCGGATTTGGCCTTTCAGCGGCGCCGTCCAGCCGAGGCTTTAGCGCACACCGTGTCGCTGAACTCTGGCACAAGCTCATGCTCAGGCTTGGGTACACCCGTTACTTTGCGCAGGGAGGGGATATCGGTGCGAGCGTCACAGCCTGGCTGGGTTTCCTCTATCCTGATGCAGTCGAAGGTATGCATCTCAACTATATTCCCGGCAGCTTTCGCCCACCGCTGGGACAAAATTACCCGCCAGTCAGCCTTGACGAAAATGAGTTTCTGAATCGCTTCTCAAGGTTTGCGAGCGCAGAGGGCGCGTACTCTCTACTTCAAGCGACTAAGCCTCAAACCTTGTCTTTTGCTTTATCAGATAGCCCGATTGGTCTTCTCGCTTGGATAACAGAGAAATTTGCCAGTTGGGCTGACTACGCCGGCGAGCTGGAAACAGTGATACCTACCGAGACACTGCTAACCAACGTGTCGCTCTATTGGTTCGGTAACACTATCGACTCATCCCTTCGGATGTACAAAGAGAACCGATTGCGACCGTTCGCGTTTCCTGAGGTGGAGCGAGTTATTGTTCCCATGGCATTCGCGCGTTTTCCTAAGGAGCTTCCAACCCCGCCGCGGACTTGGGTCGAACGGATTTTTGATGTTCGTCGCTGGACAGAGATGCCAAGAGGCGGACACTTTGCGGCACTTGAGCAGCCCGCTTTACTAGTCGATGATGTCCGCGCATTCTGTCGCGAATTATAGCTACGTCAGCCTAGGCGTCCCATTGTGTTCGAACTCGCCTGGGCTTGGTCGAACGTCTTGCTTGGTCGGAAGCAGACGGCCGCCTTTTTATCCGCCTTGCGCGCTACTAAATGCATGGCCGACATGGGCTTTCAGAACGAGATCGTCGGTACGCTGCACCGTGACCAGCATTCCAAAATCGGCAATAGAGTTAGCCAATTTCCTATCTGGATAACCTAAGGACGAAGGGGCATACTCCAAGCCGTTTTCCCCCGAAACTGCCATTCAGGAGTATCAATGTCAACGCTTTTCGATCCCGTAACGTTTGGCGCATTGCGCGCCGCAAACCGCGCCATCATGGCGCCGCTGACTCGCGCCCGCGCCTCCCGCGACCATGTCCCAACCGCCATCATGGCGGATTACTACGCGCAGCGCGCTTCGGCTGGACTTATTATCAGCGAAGCTACAGGAATCTCGAAAGAGGGTGTGGGCTGGCCCTACGCCCCAGGAATCTGGTCGGACGAGCAGGTCGAAGCGTGGAAGCCCATAACGCGGGCAGTACATGATCATGGTGGAATTATTATCTGCCAGCTCTGGCATATGGGCCGTATGGCGCATTCCGCCGTGACTGGCGCTCAGCCGGTATCATCGAGCGCCACTGCAATGCAGGGCGATGCACATACCTATGACGGCAAGAAACCCTTTGAGGTCGCCAGGCCTCTCGAGGTCGTCGAAGTTCCCGCCCTCATCGCCGAATATGTACGTGCTGCAAAGAATGCAATTTCAGCGGGTTTCGATGGCGTCCAAATCCACGCTGCAAACGGGCAACTATTGGACCAATTCCTGCGCGATAGTAGCAATTCACGCACCGATGGGTACGGAGGTTCCGTCGAAAACCGCATACGTCTGCTGGGGCAAGTGACACAGGCAGTGGCCGAAGCGATCGGACCAGATCGCACAGCGGTGCGCCTGTCACCCAATGGCGAAAGCTATGGCGTTGACGATAGCAACCCTGCCCCCCTTTTCACAGCTACGGCGGAAATGCTGCAGGCCATCGGTATCGCTTTTCTGGAATTGCGCGAACCAGGACCAACTGGAACGTTCGGCGCAACGGACGTCCCGCGCCTATCGCCGCTGATCCGCAAGCACTTCCTTGGACCGTTAGTTCTCAACAGCGATTATGACTTCACTCGAGCGAAGGCCGACCTCAATAATGGTTTAGCGGATGCGATCAGCTTTGGCCGCCCCTTCCTCGCGAACCCGGATTTGGTCCGTCGACTGCGGGACTGCGCACCGCTGAACAAGGATCACATGGAAACCTACTACAGTCAGGAGGCGGAGGGGTACACGGACTATCCAGCGCTGGCGAGAGGCTAAGCGATCAACCAATCGACCGGCCCTGGCCGGTCGCCCGGCAACCGCGTAGCGCCGCGACACCGGTCATCCCCCAGCCTGCATTGTGAGGGGCATGTCAGTCAGCACACGCCGTTATTACTGGTGATGTGTCCGCGCTTCATCTACCGACATGTGGAGCAGAGGAACATCGCTGATTTCGCTACCGTCCCCATCCCTGCGAGCCAGCGATGCCCGAGTTCTTGTGCGAAACAAATTGATCGACTGTTGTTGGGTGATCTCAAAGGGTCTAAGCAGGAGCGCGATCAGCAACAGGAGGCCGAAGCCCAGCGACAGCCGCGTGCCGATCTTCATTTCTAGGAACACCAACTTGGGGTCGACCATCCAAGGTTGATTGCTGCTGCGTCGCAATGCAAGGAACACGCACGGCCGCGCGATACCCATAGGCGATACCTCACACGCGGCCTGACCGAGTTACATGGAGTTTGGCATCACGAACGTCTGCCAACCACGCATGTGATCGATGAACCGCTCGCTTAATCCCCCCTTCCGCAAATACTCTGCCGTAACAGGAAGCTTCGGACTGTCGTAGTGCGGATTTGCCTTAACCTGGCGTGGAAAGTCGCGCTGAAGGATACCGGCCCGGCCAATCAATACAAAGTCGCATCCCTCATCGAGCAGTTGTGCGGCGCGAGTGGCACCCATAATCCGCCCTGCCGCCCCGACCCGCACGCCCTTGCGCGGTAGTTCTGTGAAAACACTAAGCATTTTCTTCCCGCGGAAAGCCCCTTCCTGAACAACCTGAGCCGAGTCCCACAGCGCCAAGTCAAGGTAGTCAATCAGCTCGCGATCGAGGATTTCGGCGGTGATCTCCCTCAACTCCTCAAGTCGGAGGCCATAACGTTCAATCGATAACCTCCAACCGATCTGAAAATCCGGACCGCATTTCCGGCGTATTCCTTCAATCACTTCAATTGTCAGGCGCGCCCGATTCTCGACGCTACCGCCATACTGGTCAGTGCGGTCATTCAGATACGGCGACATAAATTCCGACAGTATCCACCCAAACGCGCCGTGTACTGCGACGCCATCGAAGCCCGCTTGCTCCGCCCGCATCGCCGCGGAAATGAAGCTGTCCCTGATCCGCTCCACCTGCTCTGTCGTCAACGCCTTAATGCCAGGCAAGGTGCCGCTTGAGGCAGGTGATGGTATGCCTCCAAGATTCGGGTTGGCGCGATGCCCTGCATGGTGCAACTGCACGGCGGACAGACCGCCCCCTTTCCTGATCGAAGCGGCCATAGTAGTTAGTCCGGGCAAATGGATATCGCTGTGAATGCCCAGCTGGCGCGCAAATGCTATGCCGCCAGCTTCAACGGTCGTAGCGCAAGTTTGGATCAACGCATAGCCGCCTTCCGCGAGCTGCCGAATCCATTCTTGATCGAATTCTGAAGCGACCCCGTCGTATCCACTTTGTTGATTTGTTAGCGGGGCCAGCATGAAGCGGTTACGCATTGCCGGTCCATGGAGAAGAGTGAGCGGTTTGAATAAATCTGAAACGGACATGGATATCTCCAAATTTCAATGTTAGATAAAGTGTTTTTCAACGTTGGGGGACTTCCCAGCCCCCACCCAGGGCACGTACCAGATCAACCGTCGCACGCGCCCGCTCGCCTTCGGACTGGATGAGCGATTGACGGCTGCGCAGAAGCGTTCGTTCGGCATCGACCACCGCGAGGTAGTCGATGTCGCCCTCATCGAATCTTGCCTTCATGGACAGCGCAACACGTGACGATGCCTGCTCCGCTCCCTGCTGGTGGGTGACCCGCTCATCAATGATTCGTATCGAGACTAAAGCATCCTCCACTTCGCGGAAGGCCTGCAGCACCGTCTTACGGTAAACCGCAACCCGCTCTTCATAGACCGCGCGAACACGGGCATGCTCTGCCTTGCGCCTACCGCCATCAAAAATGGGCATGCTCAAGGCCGTCCCTACGAGAGGGCCCAACATGAAAGTCCTCTGCGACCAATTCGTCAAATTGCCTAGGTCCAAAGATTCATATCCCAGGGAACCGGTCAATGAGAGCGACGGGAAAAACGCCGTCTTGGCAACACCAATTCGCGCGTTCTCCGCAGCCATCGCGCGCTCCGCCGCCGCGATGTCCGGCCGCCGCTCCAGCAATGTGGACGGCATCCCCGTTGGTAAGCGGATTGCTACCGTTTCCAGCGGCTTCGGCTTAATCGCGAACGTGGAAGGAGCCTTACCCAGTAAGCTGGCCAACGCGTGCGAGGTCAACGCATATTGTTCGTTTACGGCGAGCTGTTCGGCGCGGGCGGAGAACAACTCCGTCTTCGCCTGGTCAACAACAACCATCGCAACGGCGCCCGCAGCGAGCTTCCGTTCCAGAAGCGCAAGCGCGCCCTCTTTCAATTCGACGGTGTCCCTGAGCAGTTGCCGCTCGCCTTCAAGCTGTCGCAGACTAAAGTAGGTTCGTGCGACGTCGGCCTGGACGATCAGCAGCATTTGATGCGCGAGTGCCTGCTGCTGCGCCTCATCAGCCTTCGATGCCGCCACACCAGCTGCGACACGTCCGAATATATCGACTTCGTAAGCCACCGAAGCTTGCGCGCGCCAAAGTGTCTGCGTTACGCCAGCCTGTCCATCCCCACGGCCTGTGGCCGCGCCGGTAGTACGTTGACGGCTTGGACCGACGCCAACCTGTACATCCGGCATGCGCGCCGATTCACTGGCAGAAGTCAATGCGCGAGCCTGTTTAATCCGCGCCATCGCGATCGCCACGTCCGGGTTCGCTCTAAGCGCCTCCTCTTCGAGTCGGACGAGAGCGATATCACCGAAGACGTTCCACCATGGAGAGGGACGCTGCACGTCGGCCGGTTTCGCGGGCCGCCATCGACCGGGATCTTCCTGTGGCATCAGGCCGGCGAGCGCACGGTCGTCGGATTCCGCATACTGCGACGGAATATCCATGGCGGGACGCTGCTCAATGGGCGTGAGCGAGCACGCAGACAGCAGGAACGTATGGACCGCAATGGCAATGGCACTTCGTTGACCGTTCATGACTGGCCCTCCAAATTCTTTGTTTCAACGTGATGAGGAACGGTTGCTGGTGCCTCGTGATGCGCAGCCGAGTGCAGCGGCTTTCCTTTGCTCAGTGCCCGCACAAACACGTAGAACAAGGGCGTGAGGAATAATCCGAAGAACGTGACTCCAATCATTCCGAAGAACACGGATATGCCCATCGCCTGTCGCATCTCCGCGCCTGCACCTGTCGAAAAGACGAGCGGAATGACGCCCATGATGAAAGCCAGCGACGTCATCAGAATTGGTCGTAGTCGCAAGCGGCAGGCCTCGATCACCGCTTTCAGTGTGGACATGCCGGCCATCTCAAGCTCGCGTGCAAACTCGACGATCAAGATGGCGTTCTTCGACGCTAGACCGACTAGGACGATAAGGCCGATTTGGGTGAAGATGTTGTTGTCACCCTTCGTCAGCCACACGCCGAGCAGCGCGGAGAAAATGCTCATCGGAATAATGAGAATGATTGCCAAGGGAAGCGTCATGCTCTCGTATTGCGCAGCCAGCACGAAGAACACCAATAGCACGCATAGTGGGAGGATCCATGCCGCGCTGTTCCCCGCAATGATCTGCTGATAGGTTAGGTCCGTCCACTCGTAGGTCATCCCCGGGGGCAATGTTTCCGTCGCGATTCGTTGGATCGCTGCCATCGCCTGGTCCGATGAGTAGCCGGGTGCGGGGCTCCCGCCGACATCGGCCGCTGTGAACCCGTTGTAGCGAAGCACCTGGTCAGGGCCATAGGTATGGCTGACCTTCGCCACCGAGGCGAGCGGAATCATCTGCCCTGACTCGCTGCGAACATGCAGCTGTCCGATATCATCCGCCTTGGACCGGAACTTGCTGTCGGCCTGCATTCGCACTTGATAAACTCTGCCCAGGAAGTTGAAGTCATTGACGTAGTAGGAGCCAAGGAACGCTTGCAGCGTGCCGAACACTGCCGGCGTGTCGACGCCCAGCTGCTGGGCCTTAGCCCGATCGATGTCCACTTTCAGTTGGGGTACATTGACGGTATAGGTCGAAAAGAGCGGACCGAGTTCCGGCGCCTCCGAAGCCTTCTTGATGAATGCTTGCGTGGCCTTGTAAAGCTCTTCGTATCCCAAATCGGCACGGTCTTCGATCTGCAGCTTGAAACCGCCTAGGGTCCCCAGGCCATACACAGGTGGCGCAGGGAACACTGCTGCGAATGCGTGACCGATCTTGCCATATTCGCGGGTGAGATCGGCGGCGACTTTGTCGGCGCTAACTCCAGGGCGATCTTTGAACGGCTTGAGCAAGACAAACGTCAACGCGGTGCTTGAACTCTTCGTCACGCCATTGATCGAAAGACCACTGTAGCTTGACGTGCCCATGACAGCGGGATGCTTAAGCGCGACAGCATTCATCTGATTCATGGTTTCTTCAGTGCGGTCCAGCGTTGCCCCCTCAGGTAACTGAGCCATGCTCACGATGTACTCTTTGTCTTGGGCAGGCACGAAGCCGCCCGGAACGTGGCCAGTAAGCCACCACGTGGCTCCAAGCAGGCATGCGTAGACGACAAGCATTCCGCCTTTGTGCTTCAGCAGACGGCCAATGGTCCCACCATAACCTTCCGAGGCGCGATCAAATGTTCGATTAAAGCGAGCGAAGAAGCCGCCAAACATCTTTTGCGTCACGCGGGTGACAGCGTCGGGAGCCTCGCCGTGTCCCTTTAACAGCAGGGCAGAAATTGCTGGCGACAGGGTCAGCGAATTCACGGCTGAGATGAGCGTGGAAATAGCGATTGTCACTGCAAACTGCTTGTAAAATTCTCCGGTCAAGCCGCTGAGGAATGCGAGCGGCAGGAAGACGGCGGACAGCGTCAGAGCAATGGCAATGATGGGGCCGCTAACTTCGCGCATGGCTTGGTAAGTTGCCTCGCGAGGGCTGAGGCCACGCGCGATGTTGCGCTCTACGTTTTCGACGACAACAATGGCGTCGTCAACCACGATTCCGATCGCAACCACGAGTCCGAATAGCGATAGCGTGTTGATGGAGTACCCCGCCAACAGCAGGAAAGTGAAAGTGCCGACAATCGAGACGGGGACCGCAAGCAACGGAATGATGGAGGCGCGCCAGGTTTGCAGGAAGATGAATACAACCAGAACTACCAGTGCCACTGACTCCAGAAGGGTTTTGACGACTGCATTGATGCCGGTCTGAACTGCGCGGCTTGGCTCGTAAACGACGCGATAGACCAAATCTTCCGGAAACTCTTTTTCGAGCTCCTTCATGGCCTGGTGAACGTCGCGGGAAATCTGCAGTGAGTTAGCGCCCGGGGCTTCCTGTACCGCCACCGCGATGGCAGGTTGATTGTTCAGTGTGGCGCGGATGCCGTAGTCTTCGGCGCCGAGCTCAACGCGCGCCACATCGCCAAGGCGCGTAATCGCGCCCCGCACGTCAGACTTGATGACGATGGCCCTGAACTCGTCAGGCGTCTTGAGTCGACCATCCGCATTAACGGTGAGTTGAAAGTCTGTGCCGGTCGACGATGGCGAACTACCGATGGTGCCCACGGCGGCCTGGATGTTCTGACGTCGAATAGCGCTAGCGACGTCACTGGCACTAAGTCCACGTTCGGCCAGAGCAGCCGGGTCCAGCCAGACACGCATCGCATAACCGCCCGGGCCCCAAAGCACCACGTCGCCAACGCCCGCGATCCGGGCTAGGCGGTCCTTCACATGCAGCAGAGCATAATTGCTGATGTAATTGTTGTCATAAGTCCCCTTCGGAGACACCATGTGCACGGCGATCGTGATAATGGGTGAACTCTTAATCGCCGTTACTCCCAGACGCTGCACATCCTCAGGAAGCCGAGGCTGCGCTTGCGAGACGCGGGTTTGCACCAACTGTTGAGCCTTGTTCGGATCGGTTCCAAGCTTGAACGTCACCGTGAGGTACATGTGGCCATCGCCACTGGACTTCGAGTCCATATAGAGCATGTCCTCCACGCCATTGACGGACTGCTCAAGTGGCGCCGCAACTGTCTCGGCAATGGTCTTGGCGTTCGCGCCAGGGTATTGCGCGTGAACGACGACCGATGGAGGAATGACCTGCGGATATTCTGAGACCGGCATGTGGAACGCTGCAACGATGCCCGCCAGCAGAATCAGCGCGGACAACACGCCCGCGAAAATGGGTCTATCAATAAAAAATTTGGAGATGTTCACGGCCGCCCCCCGGTGGCGGCGGCGGTCGCCGACGTTATTGTCTCGGCTGCCACGGCGGACACTGCCGCGCCTGGAGAGGCGCGGAAAGCGCCGTCTACGATGACCTTATCTCCCGACGCCACGCCACTTCGCAGGACACGTTCTCTTCCACGGAGCGCGCCTAGTTCGACGACGCGCCGCTCAACCTTGTTTTCCGCATTAACGATGAGTATATATTTACGGTCTTGATCGGTTCCTACGACTGCGTCATCGACCATGACAGCATCGTAGGGTTTCCCACCTTGCAGGCGCACTCGCGCCTGCAGGCCCGGCAGCATTTCGAGAGCGACCTTGTCGAGGCGGGCGCGGACTCGAACTGTCCCCGAACGGGTATCCATCTGGTTGTCTATTGCCTCGATGGAGGCCGAGTACGGGAATGCATTGTCGTCGGCAAGGCCAACCTTGACTAACGGCTGTGCGCCGGCACGCAGCGATGGCGCGATGAGCCTGAGGTAGCTCTGCTCGTCGACATTGAATGCGGCATAGAGTTTGCCATCAGAGACGATACGGCTGAGTGGGGCAGCTTCGCCACCTGCGCCGACCACATTTCCAGGCGTGATTTCCGCGCGGGAGATGCGTCCTGCAATCGGCGCGCGTACTTGCGTATAACTAAGCTGCAATTGCGATTGTGCCAGCGCGGCCTGCGCACCTTTCAGCGATGCCGCGGCCTCCCGCGCGGCGTTGTCGAGCGCATCGAATTCCTTGCGGGAGACGGAATTCGAGTCCAGCAGTTTGCGCGCGCGGGCCTGTTCGATGTCGGCAAGGCGTTGCCGCGCTTCCGCACCCGCCAGATTGGCCTGTGCCTGACGCACCTGGGTCTCAAGGGGCGCTGGGTCAATGGTAAAGAGTAGCTCGTCCTTACGAACATGCTGGCCATCCTTAAAGTGCACCGTCAACAGCGTTCCCGGTACCTTTGGACGGACGTCGACGAGGTCTACGGCTTCGAGACGCCCCGTGAAATCCTGCGAGTCGGAGACCGAGCGCAGCAATGCTGGCCGATACTTAACAATCGGCAGTGATGCGGCGCTTGCGGCATGTGCCTCGGATCCATTCTTCCAAAGGACACTCCCGGCGCCACCCACCGCAATGGCAGCAATTACCGCCGCCATCTGATACTTCTTGAGGGATTTCATACGATGTGCTTTACGAAGTTAAACAGCCTGCAGTCTGAACTCGCAACGTATGAAGATACAGTCTCAAACCTGGCTAACATTATTGCCCAATTTGGAGTAATGACCAGTCAGCAGCTTTGGTACAATCAGCCAGGAACATTCAGTTGGAGAAATGTAGTGGACCGCCTTAAGCTGATGCAAATTTATGCTCGTGTCGTAGAAATGCACAGCTTTAGCCGGGCTGCGGATAGCCTGTCGCTGCCGTCCTCACGGGTAACGCGCGCGGTGAAGGACCTGGAAACGTTCCTTGGCGTGCGCCTGATGCAGCGAACCACGCGCCATATCAGCCTGACTCCGGACGGAACGCATTATTACGACCATTGCAGAAGGCTGTTGGCGGATATAGAAGCTGTTGAGTCCAGTTTCCCTGGAAGCGCGGGACAAGCGCAGGGCCGTTTGCGAGTCGACATGACTCTCTCGTTGGCGCGCTTGGTGATTCTCCCACTCATCAAGGATTTCCAGTCGCGGTTTCCTGACGTCGAGCTCACCTTGACGATGTCCGATCGTACGGTAGAGTTGGTTCAGGAGGGTATCGACTGCGTCATCCGGGCCGGTACGCCTGAGGACTCCCCGAGCCTGGTGGCAAAACGCATCGGCGCTTTTGATTGGGTTACCTGCGCCTCCCCGGAGTACCTGGCCCGTCACGGCACGCCCAAGTCACTGGAAGATCTGGCACAGCATCACGCCGTAGGCTATTTATCAAGCCGGACAGCCCGCTCGATGGAATGGCACTTCGTTGTCGATGGCGAGGATCGTTTCATCAGAATGCGGGAGCAACTCATCGTCAACGACACCGATGCCTATGTGACTTGCGCTCTCGAAGGTCTCGGCCTGATACGCGCGGGAAGCTACATGGTGCTTCAGCACATCATCAGTGGACGGCTCCTACCAGTTCTGCGCGACTATTCCGCGCCGTCGGCGCCGCTGTCCGTCATTTACCCGAAAAATCGCCACCTGTCGCCAACGGTGCGGGCATTCGTAGACTGGGTTGACGAGGTGATACGCGAAGCGGAAGCTGGCTGGAGGATCGATCAGCACACACCGCCCGGACGGATTTAGAGATGGTATGAACGAAGCCATCGTTGATATGAGGCGGTGGCCGAATTGTGTGGTTCATTACCGCTGGTGCACCGATGACATCCGCGCGATCACAATGCCGGAAGGCTACCGAATAGCGTCCCGACTTGCGCACGGCATCGGTGGTTTGAGGGACTTCGATACAGTCATGCTCGGGTGATTGGCGAACACCTCACCAACCCAGTCGACAAACACGCGCACCTTCGTGGACACGTGACGGTTCTGCGGATAGACGACATGGACGGGCATTGGTTCGTTGCTCCACTCCTCCAAAACCGACACCATGCGGCCATCACGGATCATCGGCTCCATCAGGAAATTTGCCATCTGTACGATGCCTAACCCCGACATGCCCGCTGCCGCATACGCATAACTGTCGTTCAGGCCGAAATGACCGTTCGGCGTGACGCGGACGCGCTCGCCGCGGCGGCAAAATTCCCAGTCGTAGGTTCTTCCGGTCCGGGCCGAGAAATAGTCTAGGCAATGATGATTCGCCAAGTCATCCGGATGAGCCGGGCAGCCATGCCTGGCCAAATAGTCCGGCGAGGCGCAGGTTACATAACGCATTGCGCCAACGCGGCGAGCAATCAGGTTCAGGTCCGTAATCTCGCCTCCGCGCACTGCGCAGTCCACACCTTCGCCGATGAGGTCCACCCACCGGTCGCTACATCCTAGCTCCAGCCGGATTCCCGGGTAGCGGGCAAAGAAATCCGACAGCACCGGTACCAGCACTTCGCTTGCCAGGCCAGTAGGCGCATCGACGCGCAGTCTGCCGCTAGGGCTGAGGCGCGTGCTGGATAGCGACTCCTCAGCCTCGCGCACCTGCGAGAGAATCTTCACGCAATGCTCGTAATAGGCCGCGCCTTCCGCTGTCACGCTCACGTGCCTCGTGGTTCGGTGCAACAATTTGACCGATAGCGCCGCCTCGAGCGTCTTGATCAGCGTCGACACCGTTACCTTGGGCAGTGACATCTTCTCGGCAGCGCGCCGGAAACCGCCGGCATCCACCACCTCGACAAACACTTCCATTGCTTGAAACTTGTTGTTCATGCTATTCCATTGTTCGCTATGCCGAACATTCCGATCGGATTAGATGGCTTTTTCAAATTGTACGACATCGTTAAGATTGTCCGCAGTGAATGAGCGATCAGCGGCAACCAATTTGCAATCGTGACGACTGCGGTCGGCTCCCCGGACTGTCAGAACGGAGGGGAATTAAGGCGCCGCTAGATTTCAGGCTCTCGAGATTTCCTTGGTCACGTCCCCACTGGCTTGCCGGAGGGGCGCCTAACCTGTGTCGCCCCGCCGTGCCGGGGCGACAAGCGTCAGCGAATGAAATGCGTGACAGGTAAATCGATCGATAGCAAGCACGAACGATTCCAACAGAGGAAAGGAAATAACCATGACAGTCGGAGATCCGAGTCAAAATTTGCCCGCCGGCTACGAAGTGCCGCGGGTCTGGTCTTGGGAGGCCGGAAACGGCGGCCAGTTCCAACACATTAACAGGCCCACAGCGGGAGCCCGGTTCGACAGGGCTTTGCCAGTTGGCGAACATCCGTTGCAGTTGTATTCGATGGGGACGCCCAATGGCGTGAAGGTCACGATTATGCTTGAGGAACTGCTCGCGCTCGGCCACAGCGATGCGGAATACGATGCGTGGCTGGTGAATATCTTCGATGGAGATCAGTTCGGCTCCGGCTTCGTCGATCTCAATCCCAATGCGAAGATTCCTGCTCTACTTGACCGGTCCACGTCCGAACCGATCCGGGTGTTCGAGAGTGGTTCTATTCTGCTATACCTGTCGCGCAAGTTCGACGCATTCCTGCCGAAGGATCACAAGGCAAATACTGAGGCACTGAACTGGTTGTTCTGGCAGGTCGGCGCGGCGCCGTTCGTCGGCGGAGGCTTTGGGCATTTTTTCTCCTATGCGCCGATCCACATTAAGTACGCAATCGATCGATACGCCATGGAGGTAAAGCGCCAGTTCGACGTACTGGACCGGCACCTGGTGCATCACCGCTACCTGGCGGGAGACGACTACTCGATCGCCGACATGGCCGTGTGGCCGTGGTACGGTGCCGTGTCGCAGAACGATATCTATGGTACCTCTGGCACATTCCTCTCAGCTGACAGCTACCCGCATTTTCAACGCTGGCGAGCCGACATCGCCGAACGGCCAGCAGTGAAGCGCGGCCGAATGGTAAACCGAATTATCGGCAAGCATTCCGAGCAGTTGCGCGAACGCCATCACGCTTCAGACTTCGACAATCATACGCACGATGACGCATCAAGCGACTCAGGGCTTGTGCCTTGAGTGTCCCGCATTCACATACTGCAGACAGCGCTGCTCATGAATTCTTGACGATTGATATCCCGCGCTCCCAGATGGGCCGATGTGCGCCGGATGCAGCGCTGGAGAACCAATCGTCGCCGTCCTAAGGACGGCTTATCACTCAAACGTAAATCCGCCGCTCGGCGGCACTCTTGAAGGGACAAACATGAGCAATACGGTAAATGGCATCAAGGTGGATGATCTGCAGCGATTTGCGCAGCAGGTCGCAAACGAACCCGCGAAAGGAATCGTGCGCCTTTCGGTTAGCACACCTGCACGGGTTCCTCGGCATCGACGGTACTGTGAATCCTGGCTATGACGAGGTGAGCTACGTGGTGCGCATTCGCACCGACGCCACTAGAGAGAAGGTTGAGAAACTCCACGAGATGGCTACACGTACGTCCGTCAACCTCGCGAACTTCTCGAAGCCGATCCGGATGGCGCACCGGCTTGAAATCCTCGAAGACTAACTCCTCCTTACTGATACAGCAGTCGCCACGTGCCGATGGCCGCTAATCAGAACGCTCCTCATCAATAGGAATAGGTACCCCATGAAACTTTATTATGCCCCTGGCTCCTGCGGCCTAGCGTCGCAAATCGCATTGCGCGAGGCGGGCCAACACTTTAGCCTCGTCAAGGTGGATTTCGCCACGAAGCAGACAGCAGAAGGCGACTACCTGGAGGTAACGCCAAAGGGCATGGTGCCCGCGCTGATGCTCGACGGTGGCGATGTTCTCACAGAAGGCGCAGTGATCTTGCAGTGGATCGCAGACAGCCAACCGGAGCGAAAACTTCTGCCCGCCTTCGGAACCAAGGAGCGCTATACGGCGCTGGCGTGGCTGAATTACATTGCAACTGACCTACACAAGGGTATGGCAGTGATGTTCTCACCGTTTGTAGACAAGGCATCGAAAGCAGCTTTCGCTGCCGGCAATTTGGCGCCCCGCTTTGCTCTGATCAACGAACACCTTGCCCGCCACGATTATTTGCTAGGTGATCAGTTCTGCGTCGCCGACGCCTACCTTTACAACGTGTTGACTTGGCGGGAGCGCGTCGGCATTGACGTTACCGAGCACGTGTCGACCATAGCCTTCATGGCTCGCGTGGAACGGCGCCCAACCGTCCGGGCAGCGCTGGAAGCGGAAGGGCTACATGTGAAATAGCGACTCGTGTCGTCAGGTACGGGCATGCCGCGGTCCGGGCAGGTGAACGCGCCGGCTTGGTCAGATTGCAGGACGGCGTGTGCTCCTGATGCGCGCGCGAGCCCGGCGTGGACGGGCTCGCGGCCGAGGCATGGACGCCGCCGGCACCACCCATCGCCGTTCCGGCCATGAGGCCGTTCAAGAACATTTGCATCCCCTTCAGCCGCTGGCAAAACAGTCAGCCTAACTCCTAACCGATAATCTTCACTGTTGGCGTGTGCGCCGGTCTAAATTCGTCGTATCACCGATGGGGCGCAGGTCGGAGCCGATGCGCGGTCTTTGGCGGGGACATATATCGGTCGGTCTCGATACATGTAAGGCGCGTAACATCCTAGCGCGTTAGCGCGCCCACATCAGCGCCTTCTGGCTTTCCGTGTAATGGATTCGCGGTCGCTGCTTCATCGGTAGACTCCTCCTGCTTAAGCAGTCTATACCGTGTTGCATTCACCGGTTGAATCCGCAGTCGAAACCCGCCTATCTCTAAAGGGCTGAGTCCTACACTCCAAGCCTTCCATACGCAGATGTGAGCTGCTACCTCCTGCCAGTTGCGCTCATGCCACCGACCGTTTCGTGCATCAAACCTGAGCGTTCAGTAAGCTCACAGGAGACGCGTGTCGGCCGGCTTATGCTTCAGGTCGTCATTGCGGCCATCGTTATAGTGCATTGTCTTGGCAAGCTGGTCGGCCTCGGCCTCAATACCGTCCAGCGTTGCGATCGCCACTGCGTAAAACGTGCCTCCGTTTCCCTCCGCGTAGGTGCGAATTCCACAGGTCTTGCAGAAGCGATAGTGCAGGTGTGATTCGGATTTTCCAGATGGAATCCACGCATAATCTGACAGGTGCTTTTCGCCTTTTTCGACTTTAAAATCTTCGGGCGGCACGATCGCGAACCAAAAACGCGACTTGGTGCAAATCGAACAATTACAGCGCGTCGTTCCCTTAGCGAAGTCAATTTTGGCTTTAAATGCGACCGCGCCGCAGTGACACGAACCGTGATAGATTTTCTTCGTCATAATTTTTCCTTGATCCGTTTGCGTAGAGCGAGGGAAAAGCCCCCTGCCGAGGGCCCACCAGCATCGAATTTGTTGAAAAGATCGAGCTTGGGATGCATTCAGTCGAACTTGACTAAGTCCTTGAAGATCAGCTGACCCCAGGTATTGCCGCGCGCCTGCACTAGCAGTCCGCCTTCCGCAAGAGCACCTAGTTTGATCGGCGCGAAACCGAGCTTCTCTGCCAGTGTAGCGATCTCCACTGCTGCGCCGTCATCGTCGCTGGCCAGAAATACGACCCGCTTGCCGCCATGTACGGCCGGGTCTTGGTCAAGAATAGCTGCGACAAGATGGTTGAAGCCCTTGACCACTTTTCCACCGGCGAAGGCTCTGGCGACGACCTTCGCAGACGACTGTTCAATCAGTTCCTCAGGGGGAACGCCGTAAGCATTTGTCACATCAACGATGGTCTTGCCCTGCCAGCTCGGCAACTCCTTTGCGACATCCGGGTGCGACTCGTAACGGACCGCCAAAAAGATGATGTCCGCCTTGAGAGCCTGCGCCATTGTGGTGGGGATGACCTGCGGTCCGATGGCGGCCGCATCGGCAGCAAGACTTTCCGGATCGCGCGTGGTGGCAACGGAGACATTGATGCCGTGTCGGGCAAACGCCCTGGCGAGAGCGTGGCCGATCGTGCCGAATCCAATAATTGCGTAAGTCATAAATTCTCCTTGTTCGTCAGATCTGCGCCAGGCCACCGTCGACGGCGACCTCGCTGGCGGTCATGAAGCTGCTGTCCGACGACGCAAGGAAGGCAGCCACCGCGCCGATTTCGTTTGGCTCGGCCATACGCTGGAGCGGCGTCATCATGCCGTAGGCTTTCTGGCCTTCCTCGCCGAGCGCTGCCTTGGCGAGCTCGGTTGCCGTCGGTCCGGGCGAGAGCACATTGACCCGAATTCCGGTGCCCTTCAGGTCCAGTGCAAAGGATTGCGCCAGGTTGCGAACTGCCGCCTTGCTCGCACCATAGACGCTAAATGCCGGGGCACCCGTAGTGCCGGCGCTCGATCCGGTCAGGATGATCGAACCGCCGTGGCCCATCAGCGGCAGCGCCTTTTGTACCGTGAAGATCGTGCCCTTCACGTTGGTGTCGAAGGTTTCGTCGATTTGCTCGGCGGTGATACTGCCAAGCGCAAGCGGACCTCCTGCCCCGGCATTGGCCAGGACGATGTCGAGGGTGCCGCGCTCGGCCTTCACCGCCGCATAGAGCCGGTCGAGGTCGGCCTGGTCGGAAACCGAGCCCTGCACCGCACGGGCATTGGGCCCGAGTTCGGCCAAAGCGGCGTCGAGCGCATCTTGGCGGCGGCCGAAGATGAAGACGAAAGCGCCCTCCTCGACGAAGCGTTTCGCTGCGGCAAGTCCGATACCGGTAGCGCCACCTGTGATGACGGCGGTCTTTCCATTTAATCTGGTCATGATGTGCATCTTTCATTGTGGTTGTACGGAAGCAGGGAACTGCTTCTTGACGCTACTATGCAAGCCTGATAACCTTAGGTCAAGTATGCACCTTTAGGTAAGTACCACATAAGGAGTGGAGACACGTGACAAATTCTTCTCATCAAACCTGCGGTACCGGCGGCTTTTCTTGCGGGCTCGACGCCACGCTGCGCATCATCTCGGGCAAGTGGAAACCGCTGGTCCTGTTTTTTTTGCGCGACGGCCCTCGGCGCTACGGCGAGCTCAAGCGCCTGGTCGAGGGCGTTAGTGACAAGGTGCTGATCCAGCAACTGAAAGATCTCGAGGCCGATCGAGTGATCGACCGGACCGACTATAAGGAAGTGCCACCGCGCGTGGACTACGCGCTGACGCCGCTCGGTCGCAGCCTGGCCGACGCGATCGTCCCGCTGTGTACCTGGGGGACCGAGCACATGGCGGAAATGGCAAGTATATTCGCGACGCGTGACACGCTACCAGGGCAAGATGTCGAAGAACCGCTGAGTTCGACAGCTCGGGTTTAGGCATCGCTTGCAGACTTCTTACCGGCGGCCCGCGCCGGCGCCTGCGTGTCGATATACATCCCGGGTGTGCGTCGTCTTGTCGTCTCGCGCAGTCAAAGCGATGCCCGTGAACGTTTTATCGGAACTTGGCCCGTGCCCAATACCCACATCTGCCAAAGCCACCCTGATGTTTAGTGCACGCACGTTCATGGCAATTGGCCTCACGCTCAGGCCCGCCCCGTGCCCGGCTGAATTGGGATCAACAGGCACATCAGTAGCGGCCTTTAGCGCCCCTTCCCACAACCTGTGTCTACGCATGGAAGTTTCAGGCGTCGACGCGGGCGACGCGTCGGCAGTTCGTGCGCGACTTAGGCAAAAGCTGCGGCAAAACGGAACCAGGGCGCAGCAATCTCCCCTTGGCAGCGAGTCGATCGACCTGTTCGCCGAGGAGCTGCGCCTGGCCCAGCCGCAGCTGTCGAGCTCACCGGCGAGTTCACGCCGGATGATTTGCTGGGGGTGATCTTCAGCCGCTTCTGTATCGAAATAGGAAAATTCTGTCGAGAAACCTTACACAGATGCGCGTGTGCTTACCCTAGGATATCCTAAGTTGTTGATTGGAATCGATTATTTTATTCTGGCATGATTTGTGCATTGATACATTTATAGTGCCGCTGAGCACAAACAATACACCTAGGGAAAAAATATGAAAGCCGTCATCAAAGCAGTTGCCTGTGCAGTAGCCATATTCGCATCCGCCGCGCAAGCGACGCCATTGCTGACCAATGCCAATTTCGGCTCAGGCGCAACGGTAGTTACCTTCAGCGAAGTCAGCTTGGCAAGTGGCACTGCCGTGACGAACCAGTTTGCTTCTTACGGGCTAACCTTTGCATCGAACGGCAGTCCGTTTGCCATTGGAAGCGGGAACTATTCCAGCGCCGCCCCTGTAGACGCAAGCTACCTTGACTCTTTCTCCGGTGGCGGCACCGCGTCTGCCTACGATATCGTTTTCAGCAATGACGTCACCGCCGCAGGAGCGTTCTGGGAATTCAACGCACCTTCCACTGCCACTTTCACTGCGATGAACAGTGGCGTGGCCGTAGAATCCTTTGTGTACTCGAATGCCAGTTGCTGCTATAGCGCCGAATTCATCGGCTTTAGCGGTATTAGCTTCGATACACTCCGCGTCAGCAATATCACAGGCACCCATTTCTACATGGACGCCGTCACGTTTGAGGGGGCCAGTGTCCCTGAACCAACCGGCGTGGCCCTGCTGGGAATCGCCGCTCTGGGCCTGGCCGCCACGCGCCGCCGCAAACAAGCCCGGAAAGCCGTCTGATACCAGGCACGACCCGGAAGCGACGCTACCGGTCCATTATTCGGATGCCAGCCTTGCGATTTTGAGTTATCTTCTGGCCTCACTCAGAGAGGCCGCACTGTCGACCAGCCAGATCGCGTCGCTGACCAGCGGCGCAGCTGCCGGCCCGACCAGCGACCAGATGATCGTGCTCAATTCGGTGCAGATCGCTACCCTGTCGACCGCGCATTTCTCCGCGCTGTCGACAGACGCCCTGAAGATCAGCATCATCGCCACCCTGAAGACCAGCCAGGTCGTGGCGCTGACCACCGCCGGCGTGGCCGCACTGAGCACCGACCAGATCACTGGCCTGTCAACTGCGCAGGCAGCGGCGCCGCTGTCCTCGCAGCAGGTCAGCGTGCTGACTGAGTATGTTCACTCAAGCTGATGGGTTTTAGCCCGATTTTGATCACGTAGCGTGCTGGACGGCGGGGTGCCCCCCCCGCATGGAACTTGAACAAACGCTCCTGTTGGGGGAGTCTTAGGTCTCTCACAACTTCAAAGGCGGGTACAGCCAGTAAAAATTCCGCTCGCGTTGAGAACCAATGATCTCGAAACAGCAACAGCGATCCGCGCAGACATTACCGGCCGTCGCTCACATGCAACTGAAGCGATCGTGTGGACGATAGCGAATCAAAGTTGAAAGCAAGCTAAAGCTTCAGGGTCGATAGCAGGAATTTCCAGGCGCTCTTGCAATAACGCATGTCGGCCCATGCATGACGGCAAAAAGCAAAAGGCCACCTTAAGGTGGCCTTTTGCTTTTGATCTCACTCACTCTACCTGAGGACATCGGGGTATGCTTGGCGGAGAGACGGGGATTCGAACCCCGGATAGGCTATGAACCTACGTCTCGGGGGGACCGAGGGTGTACCGAGGGGCTCGGCTCCCTATGAGAGCAGTCCGCGTTGCCCCCCTTGATCCCCTCAAAAATCCCACGACCGATCCCAAAAAACCCAAGCAGTCTCAGGGATCTGTCTGTCCCATGAAGGGCTCGGCGCACGAACCGAGCTTGGGTCGATTAAGGCGGCACTGGCGTCTTCACGCCGGCCAGTTCGATCACGAATAAAGAGTTGGTGGTCGCCTTCAACGCCTACGCCGAGCTGTTCAACTCAGAGAACGCACAAGCCATCGGGGATGGCGCGGTGACCGCGATTGAACCGTCGAGTGCAGGGTTCATTGAAAAAGCATCTGGCATCAAATCGCGCTACGTCATGGAGAAGTCGGGCATCCTGGATCCGACCCCTATGACGCCGCGCATTCGTGAGCTTGGCGACGACGAGCTTTCGCTGCAGGCGGAAATCTGCGTCAAGGCAGCGCGGCAGGCACTCGACAACGCGCGCCGCGATGCGCGACATCGACATGGTGATTGTCGCCTGCAGCAACATGCAGCGCGCCTACCCGGCGATGGCGGTCGAGGTACAGGAAGCGCTTGGCATCGAAGGCTTCGGATTCGACATGAATGTTGCCTGGTCGTCGGCCACTTTCGGCATCCAGACGGCAATGTCCGCTATCCAGAGCGGCCAGGCGCGCGCGGTGCTGGTGCTGAACCCGGAGATCACTAGCGGGCACCTTAACTTCCGCGACCGCGACAGGCATTTTATTTTTGGCAACGCATGCACCGCGATGGTTCTCGAACCGGCCGAGACGGGCCAGGGGAGCCACCAGTTCGGGATCCTCGAATCGAAGCTGAAAACCAAGTTCTCCAACAATATCCGCAACAACTTCGGGTTCATGAACCGTTTTGATGAATCGGGCATGGGCAAAGCCGACAAACTGTTCCGCCAGCAAGGCCGCAAGGTGTTCAAGGAAGTGTGCCCGATGGCCGCCGAGATCATCAAGCAAACGGTCGACGGCGCGGGCCTCGAACTGCGGCAGATATCCCGGTTCTGGCTGTATCAGGCCAACCTGAGCATGAACCAGCTGATCGCGCGCCTGCTGCTGGGCCGCGACGCGGCGCCGGACGAGGCGCCCGTGATCCTCGATACCTACGCGAACACATCGTCGGCAGGTTCGATCATTGCGTTCCACAAGCACAGCGAAGACATGCCATCGGGCGCACATGGCGTGATCTGCTCGTTTGGCGCGGGGTATTCGATCGGGTGCGTCTTAGTGCGTAAGAAATAGCCTGGCGCGAACTTGCGGGGATACCTGGCAGGGGCAGCGCCGAACGATTGGAATGGCGAAATCGAGGAGGAGCGCGGTCGTGCCGCTGCATAACCTCTTTGCTACCTCGCCAGAACCAATACTAGACTGGCTGCACAATCCGGTTTAATGCCAAATCAACAAATTGTACGCCGGGCGGCGTCCACTGCAGCGAACTAGGCGACAAACCTGACGCCGGTGCCGCCCATGCCCTGTATCCGCAGTGTCACGTTATCGCCGGCCTCGACCGGCACGGCGTCGACGATCGAACCGGAAAACACCAGCGAGCCTGCTGGAATTTCCCCGCCGCGTGCTCCGAGATGGTTCGCCAGCATCGCCACCGCTGCCGCCGGATGCGACAGCACCGCCGCGCCGGCGCCGAAGCCGACCGCCTTGCCGTTTTTCTCCAGCACGATGCCGACCGTGCGCAGGTCGACCTCGTCGAGCTGCGTCGGCTTGCTACCAAGCACGAAGCGCGACGCACACGCATTGTCGGCAATCATGCTGGCCAGGTCGAACTTGCCGTCGCGGTAGCGCGAATCGACAATCTCGATCCCCGCCAGCACAAAGTCGGTTGCCGCGAGTACTGACGCAATATGGCAGCCTGGCCCTTTGAGGACGCGCTTGGTGACGAAGGCGATTTCCGGCTCGACTTTCGGGCGCCGCATCGTGCCGAGCGCACAGACGCCGCGATCTGGCAACGCGAAATTGTCTACGAGGAAACCGAAGCAAGGGCCTTGTGCGCCCATCGCCGCCATGTTCGCCGCCGAGGTCAGCCCAACCTTGAAGCCGGTCACCCGCCTGCCCTGGCCGATCTTCCTGCGGCGAATTTCGTCTTGCACGGCATACGCATCGGCGAGGCCGAAAGCGGGATACGCTTGCATGACCAGGGCCAGCTCGCCGCCCTCCATCTCGCATTCATCAAGCTGGGCCGCCAGCTGCGCGATCTCGGCCGGCCCGAGCGTCATGCCCGCAATCCCCGCTGCCTGGCCATCGTCATCGCGGTGTCCTCAATCATGTCTTCCTGGCCGCCGATCATTTTCCGCCTGCCCAGCTCAACGAGGATGTCACGCGCGGGCACGCCGTATTTGTCGGCCGCCCGCCGCGCGAACAGCAGGAAAGTCGAATACACGCCGGCGTAGCCAAGGGTGAGCGACTCGCGGTCGACCCGGATCAGCTGGTCCATCAGCGGCACGATGACGTCCTCCGCCACATCCATCATCTTGAACAGGTCGACCCCGGTTTCGATGCCCATGCGGTCGCACACTGCCGCGAATACTTCGAGCGGCGTGTTGCCCGCGCCCGCGCCGAGGCCGCCGACCGAGCCGTCGATGCGGTTGGCGCCGGCCTCGATCGCCGCGATCGAGTTGGCCACCGCCATCCCGAGGTTGTGGTGGGCGTGGAAACCCAACTCGGTCTCCGGTTTGAGCGCCGCGCGCAGCAAGCCAACCCGTGCCTTCACATCCTCGGGCAGCATGTAGCCGGCCGAGTCGGTCACATACACGCAGTTGGCGCCATACGACTCCATCAGCAGGCCCTGCTTGAGCAGTCCCTCGGGCGAATTCAGGTGCGCCATCATCAGGAAACCGGTGGTGTCCATCCCCATCTTGCGCGCGAAGGCGATGTGCTGCTCGGCCACGTCCGCTTCGGTGCAGTGAGTCGCGACGTGCACGCTGTGCACGCCGCACTCGCGCGCCGACTGCAACTGCTTCATGGTGCCCAGGCCCGGCACCAGCAGCACCGACACTTTGGCCCGCTTGAGCTTGGGGATGACCGCGTTCAAGTACTCCTCGTTGCTGTGGCGCGGACGGCCGAAGATCAGCGAGGCGCCGCCCAGCCCGTCACCGTGGGTAACCTGGATCAGCGGCACACCGGCATCGTCGAGCGCGGTGGCGACGCGCACCATTTCATCGAGCGTCATCTGGTGGCGCTTGGCATGCATGCCGTCCCGCAGGCACATATCGTGCAAAAATACTTTTCTTCCTTTGAGGGACATTACGCTACCTCCTTGGTTAGCTGCAGTGCTTGTTTAGAGAACATTTCTTCTGCGAACATTTCGGCGGTGCGCGTGGCAGCCGCTGTCATGATGTCCAGGTTGCCCGCATAGGTCGGCAAGTAGTCGCCGAGGCCGGCCACTTCGAGGTAGATCGAGACCTTGCGACCGTCGTATTCGGGACCGTTGACCAGCTTGTAACCCGGCACGTAGCGCTGCACCTCGGCGATCATCGCGTGCACCGCGGCGGTGATCGCTTCACGGTCTGGTTCGCCTTCGGTTTCGCAATACACCGTATTGCGCATGATCATCGGCGGCTCGGCCGGATTGACAACGGCCATCGCCTTGCCGGTCGTGGCGCCGCCCACCTTCTCGATGGCGTTCGAGGTGGTGTAGGTGAATTCGTCCAGGTTCTTGCGGGTGCCGGGGCCGATCGACTTCGACGACAGGCTGGCCATGATTTCGGCGTATTCGACCGCCTGCACCGACGATACTGCGGACACCATCGGAATGGTCGCCTGGCCAGCGCAAGAAATCATGTTGACATTCATTTCGCCGCGGCCGGCGAGCTCCTTGAGGTTGACTGTCGGCACGCAGAGCGGGCCGATCGCCGCTGGCGTCAGGTCGATCATCAGCACGCCCAGTTGATTGAGCTTGCGCGAATTGTCCGCATGCACGTAGGCCGAGGTGGCGTCGAACGCGATCTGGATGCCATCGGCCAGCACATGCGGCAACAGGCCGTCGACACCCTCGGCGGTGACCTTCAGGCCCATCTCGCTGGCGCGCGCCAGCCCTTCCGACGCCGCATCGATGCCTACCATCCAGACCGGCTCGAGCAGCTCACTGCGCCGGATCTTGTAAATCAGGTCGGTGCCGATATTGCCGGAACCGATAATCGCACACTTGATCTTGTTCATTGTCGCCTCATCGTTATCATTGTTAGATTGGACTTCGCCTACTGGAACCGGACCGAACAGCTGCCGATGCCGCCGATCGTGACACGGAAATTGTCGCCCGCCTGCGCGGTAAACACCGCCGCCAGCGATCCGGACAGGATGACTTCGCCGGCCTTGAGCGGCACGCCGAGGCGCCCCAGCGTATTGGCCAGCCACGCCACCGCGCTGACGGGCGAACCGAGCGAGGCCGCGCCGGCACCGGTGCCGACCACTTCGCCGTTCTTTTCGAGCACCATGCCGCACAGCGACAGGTCGACCTTGCGCGGATCGACCGCGCGGTCGCCCAGCACGAACACGCCGCAGGAGGCGTTGTCGGCGACCGTGTCCTGAATCTTGATCTTCCAGTCGCGGATGCGGGAGTCGACGATTTCAAAGCACGGCATCACGCATTCGGTGGCAGCGAGCACGTCCGCGTTGGACAGCCCCGGTCCCATCAGGTCGCGCTTGAGCACGAACGCGATCTCGCCCTCGGCCTTGGGCTGGATCAGCGTGCCCGTGTCGATCGCCTGCCCTTCGTTAACAATCATGCCGTCGAGCAGGTAGCCGAAATCCGGTTCGTGCACGCCGAGCATGTTCATGACCGCCGCCGACGTCACGCCGATCTTCTTGCCGACGATGCGCTCGCCCGCCGAGAGGCGCCGTGCGATCATGCGCTCCTGCACGCGGTACGCCTGTTCGATCGTGATCGAGGGATAGCGGGTGGTGAATGGTTCCAGCACCGTGCGCGCGCGCCACGCCTCGTACAGCTCGTCGCCGAGTCCGACTGTATCCAAAGTTTCCAAACTCATCGCATTGCCTCCTGGTTCATTCTTTGTACATGGCGTCGATCAGCGCCGCGTATTTTTTGTTGACGAAGCTGCGCTTGAGTTTCATCGTCGGCGTCAGTTCCTCGTCCTCGGCATCGAGCTGGGTGGCGATCAGGCGGAACTTCTTGATCTGCTCGACGCGCGCGAACTTGGCGTTGATCTTCTGCACTTCGGTGTCGATCAGTGCCACCACCTCGGGGCGCGCGCACAGCGAGCCGTAATCGGTGAACGGGACGTTGTGGTCCTGTGCGAAGCGCGCCACGTTTTCCTGGTCAATCATGACCAGGCAGGTCAGGTACTTGCGCTTGTCGCCGATGACGACCGCGTCGGTGATATACGGGCTGAACTTGAGCTCGCTCTCGATCAGCGACGGCGTCACATTCTTGCCGCCGGACGTGATGATGATATCCTTGAGGCGGTCGGTAATGCGCAATTGGCCGCCATCGATCATGCCGACGTCGCCGGTCTTGAACCAGCCGTCGGCGGTGAACGCGTTGGCGGACGCCTCCTCGAGATTGAAGTAGCCCTTGAAAATGTTCGGGCCCTTGAGCAGGATTTCACCTTCGTCTGTGATTTTCATGGTGATGTTGGCGTTGCCGGCGCCGACATAGCCGAGCCGGAAGTCATCCACCGGCGGCAGGCAGATCAGGCCCGTGGTTTCCGTCATGCCGTACGCCTCGCGCATCGGCACCCCGATCGCCAGGTACCAGCGGATCAGCGCCGGCGAAATCGGTGCCGCGCCGGTCACGACGAAGTGCGCGCGCTCCAGGCCCAGCAGCGTCTTCACCGGGCGCAGCACCGCCACCCGCGCCAGCAGGTACTGCGCACGCAGCAGCAGCGGCGCCCGCTTCTTCTCAAGCTTGCAGTCGGCGAGCCGGTAGCCCACCGCCAGGCCCCACTGGTAGATTTTCTTGGCAACCCAAGTGGCATCCTTCATCGCCAGGTCGATCGAGCTGAAGAACTTTTCCCACACCCGCGGCACCGCCAGGAAGGCATGCGGCGACACCTCGCGGATATTCTCCGACACCGTGTCCGGGCCTTCGGCGAAGTTGATGGTGGTGCCCCAGTGCATCGGCATCAGCACCGAAAACAGCTGTTCGGCCACGTGGCACAGCGGCAGGAAGCACAATTGCTCCTCCCCTGGCTTCATCTGCCACAACTGGTCCCAGGCGCTGAACTGCGACACCAGGTTGGCGTGGGTCAGCATGGCGCCCTTGGGCTGGCCGGTGGTGCCCGAAGTGTAGATCAGCATCGCCGTGTCGGACGGTCTGGCGTTGCCCAGCAGCACCTCCCATTCGTCCGGGTGGCCACCCTGGTAGCTGCGGCCAAGTTCCTCGAACACCGCGTAGCTGATGACCTGGGAATCGTCGAAGTGGTCCAGCCCCTTGGTATCGAGCACCACGATCTTGCGTAGGTGCGGCAGTTGCTCGCGCACGGCCAGGATCTTGTCGAGCTGTTCGTCGTCCTCGACGATATGGACCACCGAACGGCAGTCGCCTAACAGGAACTGCACCTGCTGCTCGGAATCGGTGGTGTAGATGCCGACCGAGATGCCGCCAATGCATTGCGCGCCCATCTCGGCGAACAGCCACTCGGAGCGGCTCTCCGACATGATGGTGACACATTCGCCGGTTTTGACCCCCAACGCGCGTAGCGCCATCCCGGCCAGGCGCGCGCGCGCGCCGTAATCGGCCCAGGTGTATTCCTGCCACACGCCAAAGATCTTCTCGCGCATCGCGATGCGGTCGGCCCATTCATGCGAGCGGGCCCAGAAATGCCGCGACAGCGTTTGCTTGTCCTGCAGTGCCAGCACGGCGCCGCCCGGCGCCGGCGCGCCGTCGCTCGCGCGCGGCTTGGTCAGTGTCGGGTTTGTCATCGTAGAACTAATCATCGCCAGGTTTTCCTTTGCTTCCAGCGGCGTTCGCCGCGTATGCCTTCGTCCTGATGCCCGAGGTAGGATTGCTTCACGTCGTCCTTCTCCATCAGTACGCTGGCAGGGCCATCGGTCACGATCCGGCCGTTTTCCATGATGTAGGCATAGTCGGCCACGCTGAGCGCGATGCCGGCGTTCTGCTCGACCACGAGGATGGCAATGCCCTGATCGGCGCGGATGCGCTTGATGATCGAAAAAATTTCCTTGACCAGCGCCGGCGACAGGCCCAGCGAGGGCTCGTCGAGCAGCAGCAGGCGCGGGCGCGCCATCAGCGCACGCGCGATCGCCAGCATCTGCTGCTCGCCGCCCGACATCAGGCCGGCCGGCGTACGTTCCTTCTCCTTAAGGCGCGGAAAGTATTCGAACTGGCGTTCGATGTCCTGCCGGATTTCCTCGTGGTCGTTGCGGGTGAAGGCGCCCAGCACCAGGTTGTCGCGCACGGTCAGGAAGGGGAATACTTCTCGCCCTTCCGGCACCTGGCTCAATCCTCCCAGCACGATCGTGCTCGGGTCTTTTTTCTGGATCTGCTTGCCCTCAAAGGTCACGCTGCCCTTGCGCGGATCGAGGATGCCGGAAATCGTTTTCAGCAGTGTGGTCTTGCCGGCGCCATTGGCACCCAGCACGGCGACGATCTTGGCTGGATGAACCTGCAGCGACACGCCCCGGATCGCCATGATCGGTCCATAGTAGGCTTCCAGGTTCGCGACGTTCAGAATGGCTTCGCTCATGCCTGATCTCCCAGATAAGCCTTGATCACTTGCGGATTGGTTTGCACCTCGGCCGGCGTGCCAAGCGCCATCACTTCGCCGTAGTTCAGCGCCAGCACGCGGTCCGAGACCTTGGCCACCACCGACATGTCGTGCTCGATCAGGATCACCGTCATGCCCAGCAGGTTGCGCAAGTCCTGGATCCAGAACGTCATGTCGCGCCGCTCCTCCGGATTGAGGCCGGAACATGGCTCGTCGAGCAGCAGCAGCTTGGGCCGCATGCACAGCGCGCGAGCCAGTTCAACCTGCTTGCGCACACCGTACGGCAGGCCTGCCACCGTCGCGTTGCGGTAGCGCTCGATGCCGAGGAAATCGATCACCTCCTCGGCCACGCGGCGGTTATCGCGTTCGCGCTGCCACACGCTGCGCAGAAACAGCAGGTCGCCGAACAGCGAGCCTTTGGTGACTGCATGGCGGCCCATCAGCAAGTTGTCGAGCACGCTGGCATGTTCGAACAGCTCGATATTCTGGAAGGTACGCGCCATACCCATGCCGGCCACTTCATGGGCGGCACTGCGGGTGATGTCGGCGCCGTTGAGCCTGATGCTGCCGCTGCTCGGCTGATACAGCCGGCTGATCATGTTCAGCGTGGTCGTCTTGCCGGCGCCATTCGGGCCGATGATGCTGAAAATTTCCTTGGGCATCACCTCGAAACTCAAATCCTTGACCGCTGTTACGCCGCCCCATTTGATGGTCAGGTCCTGCACGCTCAACATGCTCATCGCACACGCTCCGATTTCATGAAAGTTTTCTGGCGCGAATAGGTCGCCTTGCGGTAAGTCGGGAACACTTCGAAGTAGTACTTGATCTTGAGCCAGCGCCCGTACAGGCCGCGCGGCTCCCACAGGATGATGCCGACCAGGATCACGCCGAACAGGATCGTTTCGAAGCTGGGCAGCTCGGCAATCGAGCCAGGGAAATAATCGCGCACCATCGCGGTCGCCTGCGGCAGCATGCCGACGAAGAACGCGCCAATCGCCGCGCCGTGCAGGGTGCCGATGCCGCCCACCACGATCAGGATCAACAGCTTGATCGACAGCAAGAAGTTGAACGACTCGGGCGAAATGTAGCCACTGTAATGGGCCAGCAGCGCGCCGGCCAGGCCGCACACGCCCGACGACACGGCGAACACGGCCATCTTGTACCTGGTGGTGTTGATGCCCATGCTCTTGGCCGCGACCTCGGAATCGCGCAGGGCGATCCATGCGCGGCCGGTGCGCGCGCGCAGCAGGTTCTTCACGCCCCAGAAGCTGAGGATGGTGAACACCAGGCAGACGAAATAGAACACGATCGGATCGAGCAGCTGGAATCCCGCCACCTCGACCGCCGGCACTGCCATGCCCTGGATGCCGCCCGTAAAACTTTCCCAGTGAGTGAACAGGATTTCCAGCAGCAGCGCGATGGCCAGCGTGGCGATCGCCAGATACATGCCCGCCAGCCGCAACGCCGGCAAGGCGACCAAGGTGGCCCCGGCTGCGGTCAGCAGCACCGTCAGCGGCAGCGAGACGAAGAAATTCAAGCCCTTGTTAAGCATGAACGTATGCAGGTAAGCGCCCATGCCGATGATGGCGCCGTGGCCGAGCGAGACCATGCCGGCATAGCCGATCAGCAGCATCAGGCCGAGGCCGGCGATCGCCAGGATCAGGACGAAGGCCAGCTCTTTCACGTAGAACACGCCGAGTGCGAACGGCGCGATCACCAATGCCACCAGCAGCACCAGGTAGGGCAGCGATTCGACCAGGTCGGGAAAGATCCCGATATCCTGGTCGTAGGAGGTTTTCTGAATGATTCTCATGATTACACTTTCTTTTGACCAACGCGTCCGAAGAGACCTTCCTTTGAGATGACCAGTACCGCGAGCATTAGCAGGTAAGGCGCAGCTTCACCCCACCCCTGCGGCAGATAGAAACTAGCCAGTTGCTGCACCAGGCCGATGATGATGCCGCCGGCGACTGCGCCTGGAATCGATCCGAAGCCGCCGACGACGGCCGCGGCGAACGCGCTCATGCTGACCGCGCCCATGTTCGGATCGACCAGCAGCACCGGCGCGACGAAAATGCCGGCCATCGCCGCCACCGCCGCCGAGATGCCCCAGATCAGCGAGAACATGCGCTTGACCGGGATGCCGACATAGTTGGCCGCCAGCTGGTTCTGCGAAGTGCCCTGCATCGCGATGCCGATCCGCGTCTTGGCGAACAGGAAATAGAGCGCGGTGAACAGGACGGTGGCGGCGGCGATGATGACCAGGTGCTTGCGTGGGAACATGATGCCGAACCAGACTTCGGTACCGACGGTAAACGGGATGTTGAAGTTGCGCGCCTCGGCGCCCCACATGGTGCCGGCCAGGCCGCGAAACACCAGCGACAGCCCGATGGTGAGCGTCACCACCACGAACTGCGGCTCGCCCAGCGCGCGCCGCAGCAGCGCCATGTCGAGCACATAGCCGAAGATAAACATGAAGCCGGCGGTGCCGAGCAACGTGGCGGTGAAGCCGAAGCCGGCGCTGAAAATCATCAGGCCGACATAGGCGCCGAGCATCATCAGTTCGCCCTGCGCGAAATTGACCATTTCGGTCGCCTTATAGATCAGGACGAAGCCGAGCGCGATGAGCGCATAGACGCATCCCAGCGACACCCCGCTCACGACAGTTTGAAGAAATGAGAACACGTATTACTCCTCTGAGATTCAACCACCGTTTGCATAGTGGAGACGTGGGTGCGCAGTGATCGGCGAGCATCGAGCGGCGTGCATGAGGCAGGCCCTCCCGTCGTGCTGGCGGCGCTCCGGCATCGAGGATGTGCCGGTTTTTTTGTGCGGCGCCAACCAGCATTGCGCCCCACTGTCTCCTTGTCCTCCGTTTGCCGAAGAACCTATTTGTATTTGTATCTGACTGGTGGATATTAAAACATACGTTACGGTATGTTTGCAATAGGATTCTTGCGAGAACTCACGAATTTCACAGCAAAAATATTTCTGGCCTTAGTGGTCAGACGCTATAGAATTCATTCTCCGCAGCGATGCAGGGCAGACAGGAGGACCTTAAATGCCAAGAACAAAAGAAGACGCAACAGAACCTGCAGCGCCACCGGCGGCAAACCCGCAAAAGCGCACGCGCGGCCCCAACACGCGCCTCACCCGCGAGGACTGGATCGCTGCCGCGAGGGATGCGCTGATCAAGAAGAGCATCGACGGCGTGCACGTGGAGGTGCTCGCCGTTCAGCTCGGCATCACCAAGGGCAGTTTCTATTCGCACTTTGCAAGCCGCCAGGAGCTGCTTGACGCGGTCCTGGCGTCATGGGAAAGCACCGCGACGACCAACGTCATCGAGCGTCTCGACAGCGGCGTCAAGGACGCGGCATTGCGCTTGCGCGCGCTGTACCGCCTGAGCCAGCGAAAAACCCCGGACACGCCGGGCGGCCCGCTGGAGCTGGCGATCCGCGCCTGGTCGCGACGCGACCCGGCCGTGCGCAAGGTCATGCAAGCAGTGGACAAGTCGCGCACCCACTATATCGCGACCCTGTTCGAGCAGATCGGCTACGACCAGTTCGACGCGCGCGCGCGCGCCGTCCTGTACTACGGCTACGTCGCCGGCCGCAACATCCTGGTTCAGAGCGGCGAGCCGGAGTCGGAACTGGTCTACACCGTGGTGGAGGACCTGGTACTGGGAGCGAAGCTGCATGGCGCCGCCGCCAAGCAGGCGGCGCCGGCGCGCAAGCGGGCAGTCAAGCGCGGCTGAGCGGCGCGTCTTCAGTCCGCTGAATCGAAGAATGCGCGGATCAGCGGATTGACGACATCGGGCCGCGTCAGCGGCGCCATGTGCCCTCCTTCAGCGACCCGCGTGATGGTCCAGTGCGGGCATGCGCGCGCGAAGATGTCGATCAGGGAATGCACAGGGCGCCGGGTGTGCGCCGCGTACATCAGCAGCGTGCGTGCGGCAATCTTGCGGTACTCCTCGACAGTTGTGTCCTCGGCCGTCAGGGCCTCCGCCTCGAACAGCGAAGGAATGATGGCGGCGGCAAACGCGGCGCGGCGCTCGCCCGGCATATTGGCCCACGCATGGTCGCCCGACCAGTAGTCGGCAAAGCGCTCCGCCACGCGCGTCCAGTCGCGCAGCGTGCCGTAGCACTTTACATGATGCAGCATCTCCTGCGTTTCCAGGTACACTTCCAGCGGGCCGTGCTGCCTGATGAGATGAAACGGGTTCGGCTCGAACAGCGCCAGCTTCCCGACCCCGGCGCCGAGCAGCAGCGCCGCGCGCAGCGCGACCGCGCCGCCGAAGGAATGCCCGACCAGGTGGACCGGCCCTTCCAGTTGCTCGCTCACTGCCAGTACCAGTTGCGCCTGCGCATACAGCGACTGTGTGCCGCCGCTGGGCCAGACCGTGGTCTTGCCGTAGCCATACAGGTTCACAGCCAGCACACGGTAGCGGTCCTTCAGGTCCTCCGTCAACGCGCGCCACTGGCGGTTGCCGCTGGCCGAACTGTGCACCAGGATGACGGGCTGCCCCTGCCCTTCGTCGGTATAATCCACATGCAGGTTGCCCCTGGTAAGAATTGGCACGCTCGCTCCTCGAATTCGGTTAGTGGTGGCAGCCGTTACAACAGCCGCAGTTCGACTGCCGGATCGGCCAGCGCGGCCAGGTCCAGCAGGCGGCTCTCCTGGCACAGCCGCTTGCAAGGCCGGATGTCGCGGCCGCGGTTGAACGCGGCTACCATCCGGACGCCGCGCACGGCGTCGACGCCGAACCAGACCTTCTGTCCGCCGCCGTAGTCGCGCGCGACCCACTCCAGGCCCGGCTCGAGCTGGCCCAGCACCTGGATGTTGTGGCCAAGCTGGTCCGACCACATCCACGGCAACTCTTCATACGGCTGCGCCGGCTCTCCGCTGATGACCTTCGCCACCAGGTCGCCGTGCGCGACGGCGTGGGTCCAGTTTTCGAACACCACCTGCTCGCCGTAAAACGGATGGAACCACTGGGCCACCTCGCCTGCCGCAAACACGCCTTCGGCACTGGTCTTGCCGAACGCATCGGTGAGGATGCCGCGTCCGGTGGCGATGCCGGCCGCCTGCGCCAAGGCGATGTCGGGGCGCACGCCGATGCCCGCCACAACGATATCGACCTCGACTGCCCGGCCCGATGCCAGTCCCACGCGCATCGATGCGGCGCCTTGCTGCAAGCTGGCGAGCGACTCGCCGAGCGCCATCCGCACCCCGGCCGCGTCGTGCAGCCCGGCCAGGTAGCGTGCCGCCGGTTCCGGCAGGATGCGCGCCATCGGCCAGGCTTCCGGCGCAACGACGGTGACCGCGGCGCCGCCGGCCGCCAAGGTCGATGCCAGTTCCATGCCGATCACGCCGGCGCCGAGCGCGACCGCCGAGCGGGCCCCGGCGCTGCGGATCGCGCGCGCATCCTGCTCGGTGCGCAGGTAACGCACCCCGCTGTCGATGCCGGCGGCGAGCCGGTTGGCGCGGCTGCCGGTGGCCAGCACCAGGCAATCGTAAGCGTAGTCGCCGCCGCTGGTGGCGATGCGGCGCGCCTGCGTGTCGAGGCGCTCCACCCGCTCGCCAAGATGCATCTCGATGTTGGCCGCTTCCCAGTCGGACGCCGCGGCGATCGGACTGAGCGGCGCGTCGCCGGACGCGAGGAAGGCCTTCGACAGCGGCGGCCGCTCGTAGGGCAGCGCGCGCTCGTCGCCGAACAGTACGATACGGCCGCTGTGGCCATATTTGCGCAGCCTGAACGCGACCGCACAGCCGGCCTGGCCTGCGCCGACGATCACTACAGTTTTGGAATTCATAACTTGATGCCCGCAGTGCGGGGCAGCGCGGCAAGGCGCGGGACCGGCCTTGCCGCCAACTGCCGCCCGGATCAGTACTTCAGGTCTTCCGTGATGCGCACGAAGCGGCCGCCCTTGACGGCGACCAGGAAGATCGACGAGGCGCCCATGTGCTGGTTAGGACCGAACGACAGTTTCGGGCTGCCGAAGATATCCTGGTAGTTCTTGATCGCTTCGAGGCCGGCGACAAAGGTATCCACGTTCAGGCGCTTGCCGGCGTTTTGCAGGCCCTTCACGACCAGGTCCGCCCAGGCGTACGCCCACTGTCCGTACACGCTCGGATGCTGCTTGTAGCGCGCTTCGTACTGCGCCACCCAGGCCGCCGCCGCCTTGTTCTGGTCGTCGGCGTAGGCAGTGTTCATCAGGCTGGCAACCATGTAGCCCTCGGCAATGCCGCCCGGCGCCTCGACCACGGCCGGCTCCTGCGATGCCGCCGCGCCGATGACCGGGATGTCCCAGCGCAGCGCCTTGACCGCGGACAAGATGCCGACCGTGTCGCGCGCCAGCGTGGCCAGCATCAGCCCGTCGCAGCCGGCATTTTTCATCTTCAGCACCGAAGCGGAAAACTCGACGTCGGTCGGACGGTGATAGGCAACCTCAGGCGCGCCAAGCTGGTGCACCTTGGCCTGCTGCACCACGCCCTCGTACACCTCCTCGCCCATGTCGCTCTTGATCGCCAGCACGCAGACCTTCTTGACGCCGCGCTTCTCCGCCATCCATTTAACGGCCGAGCGCGCCTGGTCCATATAGGTGACCAGGTAGGCGAATTTCAGTTTGTGCTGCGGTTCGAACATGGAGCGGGTCGCCGCGTTCGGGAACAGGTTTGGCACGTTGGCCGCGATCTGGGTTGGCAGGGTCGCATTGTTCGGTCCCGAGGCCATCGAGCCGATCAGCGCGAAGACCTTGTCGCGGTTGATCAGCTTGTTGACCGCCTGCACCGCTTTCGGGATCTGATAGCCGGAATCCTCCACCACCAGTTCGAGTTTGCGGCCATGCACGCCGCCGGCCGCGTTGACCTCGGCGAAGCGCATGCGGATCGCGTTCGACTGCGCCACGCCGACGTTGGCGACCGGGCCGCTCAAATCGGTCTGCATGCCGAACACCACCCGGTCAGGATAGACGCCACGAACCTGCTGCGCCGCGGCACTGCCGCAAGCAAGCACCGCAACTGCACTAGCCACGAACCCAAGAAATATTTTTTTCACTATTGTCTCCATCAAGTTAAATAATATTGCGGTGTGAGAACTGATTGCCCCGTCGAATGGCTCCCTGGTTGAAAAACGGGGATGATACAAGTCGTTGATTTCCGCGCCAGCACTGTGCCATTAGCCGGCGCCGCGTACCTCCATGCCGCCATCGCTGTGAAAGATGGCCGCCGTGGTCGCCGGCGAATCAGACCGGCTGGCCAGCAGCACGTAATGGCCGGTGTGGTCTTCCGGGCGCCACAGCTTTTTCAGCGGCGTGCCCGCCTCGATCATGGCGGCCAAACGCGGATCGTCGCACAGCTTGCGCCCGTCCAGCTGCAGCGCCGTCGGTCCGGACAGCTCGGTGGCCGAGCCGCCCGGCGCCACCCCGTTGACGCGCACGTGCGGCGCGTATTCGGCCGCCAGCTGCCGGATCAGGCCGACCATCGCGTGTTTCGACGCGGTGTATAGCGCACCGCCACCACCGGCGTAAAAGCCGGCCGGCGAGACGGTAAATATGTAGCTGCCGGCCGATTGCCTGATCGCCTCGATCGACGCCCTGACGCCCAAGAAATTGGCCATCACATTGACCCGGAAGATGGCATCGAAGGCCTGCGCCAGCACCTGCTCGTCGAGCCGGTCGATGCGGCGGTACCAGTCCCAGATGCCGGCGTTGCCAACGTAGCAGTCCAGCTTGCCGAAGCGGCGCACCGCCAGTTCCACCGCCTCCGCATGGGCGGCATACTCGGTGACGTCGCCGGCGACGGTATCGACCTGGTCGGGAAAATGCGCGCGTAGCGCGGCCAGCTGATCGGCGTCGCGGTCGAGCACCACGATTCGCGCGCCTTCGGCCACGAAGCGCTCCACCACCGCGCGCCCGATGCCCTTGGCGCCGCCGGTCACCAGCATGACTTCGTCGTTAAGTCGGTTCATGGCGGCTCAGATAAACACGTTGAGGTTTTTGCCGAGCAAAACGTTGTGCGCCAGCGTCACCGTGCGTTTCACCAGTTTCAGTTCGCCGTCGACCCTGCGCACGATGTCGTCGCGGCGCGCCCACAGCGTGTCCTCGTCGGCTTCGTTGCGCGACCGGAAAACGACGGCGACCGACAGCACGCGCCACTCGCCGTCGGTGGCGCCTTTGAAGGCCTCGATGTTGCTAATGTGGTGGATCACGCGGGTGGGCGGATCCTCGCTCCAGGCGGTCGGATGGATCATGCGCGCAATGCGGCGCTTGATCATGTCGAGGTTGTCGTCATAAAAGGCCAGCTTGTCGGCGACCGTGCGTTTCTTCAGCATGCGGCTGTAGATTGCCGGCTGGGCCGGCATGAAATAGTGGATATCGTCGGCCAGCACGCTCAGCCATTGCTCCACCTGGCCACTGTCGAGCAGGCGCGCTTCGCGGTAGAGAAAGGCGCTTAGTTCGGCCAGCGCGCCGGCGTCGGCGGGCACCTCGCTGGCGGCGATTGCGGTTACGTTGCTATTCATGCCGCCTCCCCGCCTGTCGTCATCAGCTCCAGCCAGCGCGCATAAAACGCGCGCTGGTTGGCGTCGTTGATGGCGCGCTTGTGAATGTTGCCCTTGAGTTCGCCGTGCTCGACGCTGCTATTCAAGCCCAGCCCGTAGTTCAGCGGCTGGCGGCGCGTGACTACGCCGGCATTCGAGTGGGTCGCATTCTCCCAGTTCTCGCCGTCGTCGCACTCGAACACGCCGCTCGGCGAGAAGGTCATCATCACGCCCTTGCGGTAGGCTTCCTTGACTTCGGGCGGCGCCGACTTGTTCACCATCGCCCATACCGTAATCTTGCACGAGTGCGGGCCGGTGGGCTGCCATACCCGGAATGTCTGGTGGCCGGGCAGGAACGAGAAATTCGGGAACACGGTCGCCGACGACACCGCACCGACCATGCGCGAACGCAGTTCGCCGAGTCGCTTGGCAATGTCGGCCTGGCGCGAGCGGATATATCGCAGCGCGGTGCGGTCGCCGAAGGTGGCGACGTTGCCGACGCCGTCCAGGCCGAACTCCCAGCCATGGCCGTTCATGTTGGCCTGGTAGGTTTCGGGCGGCAGCTGCACGGACAGGCCCAGCATGGCCTGGGCGCCCGAATTATGGGTCCAGCCGGCATGGTAGGCGTCGCCGGCGAAGTTCTCGGCTGGAAATTTCCAGTTGGTGCGCATCGACGACGTCAGTGCGCCGCCGACAAATTCGGTGCCGCCATCGTCGTTGTCGAGCACGATGTCCAGGTACCAGCGGAAGTCGCCCAGGTAGTCGTCGAGCGAACCCATGTCCGGGTCGAAGGTAGCGAACACCAGCCCCTTGTAGCTCGCTACGCGTGCCTTGTGCAGCCCCCATTTCGACTTGTCGAAATCGGAGCATTCCTTGTAGACCTGCTCCTCGTGCATGCCCAGCAGGCTGCCGTCGCGGCCGAACGACCATCCGTGGTAGTTGCACACGAACTGACGAGTATTGCCCTCGTCGGCAAAACACACGCGGTTGCCGCGATGCGGGCAGGAGTTGAGCATGACGCTGACCGAGCCATCCTCGGCGCGGCAGGCGATGACCGCGTCCTGTCCCATCGAGGTGGTGATGAAATCGCCCTTGTTGGGAACCTGCGACTCGTGGCAGACAAACAGCCAGCAGCGCGCAAAAATACGCTCGAGCTCGAGCGTGTACACGCTTTCATCCCAGAAAATGCGGCGGTCGATGGTGCCCTTCTTCAGGTCAACCAGCGAGCGCAGCTCCTCGTTCGAAAAGCGGGCGCCGCGCTGATCGACCAGCGGGCTGTATTCGGACTTGTTGCTCATGCTTCCTCCAGTTGGACATAGACCCGGCCATCGTCGATACGGACCGGAAAGGTGCGCAGGTCCTTCTCCGCCGGGAAGGCGCAGGCTTTGCCGCTCGGGATATGAAATTCCCCGGGATGGACCGGACAGACGATGACGTCGCCTTCGACATAGCCTTCCGACAGCGAGCCTTCGGCATGGGTGCAGGCGTCCGCGGTGGCGAACACACTGCCGCCGATCTTGAATAGTGCGATAGGCTGCCGCCCCGCCGGGCAAAATTTCCGTGCGCCCGACTCGGGGATGTCGCCGACGTCGCAGGCGTGAAGTTCGATGGCTTGTGTCATATAAAAATACTTGAAAAAAATAGCTGAAAAATTAGTCGGAGACGTGGAGTTCAGCGAACCCGAGGCCGGTGACCCATTCGGGCGCCGGCTCATAGCCGATCACTGTTCCGGAGCGGGCGCCGGTCACCCCCATTGCGAACAAGAAATTGCGAATTTCCAGCGAGCCGTTGCCGGCCATTGCCACCTGCTCGCTGTCGGGGATCGCGATCAGCGCATCGGCGCGTCCGTGCGCCACATGATCGAGCACCATTTCGTCGAACTCGCGGTTGACCTTGCCCATCTGCGGCAGGCCGACCCAGTGGCTGATGCCGCCGCTGCCGATCACCGCGACCCGGCGTGCGCCGGCGAAGGAGGCGACGGCGCGGCCGACGCTGCGGCCGAGGTCGTATGCACGTTGCTTGGCCAGGTAGGGCGCGACGCCGGCGGACAGGTACACCGGCACCGTCGCGATCGCTCCGGCGGGACGCACGCACAACTGGTGCGGGATCATGATCGAGTGGTCGACTGCCAGCGTCGTCGCGACCGCCCAGTCGAATCCGGCATCCGATCCGGCCTGGCGGATGTGCGCGGCCAGTGCCGGATCGGTGTGCACGGCCACGTCCTCGAGGCCGGGAATGCGGTCGATCGGCCCCCTGGCATCGCCGACACCGATCAAATACTGCGGCAGGCATCCGGGGCCGAAGATCAGGTAGTGGTCGGCGCCGGCGATGACGACGGTGTCGACTTCCAGTTCGCGCAGGCGAGCCGCGATGGTACTGAAATAACCGTCGACCTTGGCGCGCCGCTCGGCACCAAGTGCATCCGGCGCGGTAAACATGATCGGGGAATGCGGCAGCACGAAGCCGCCTACGACGGTTGCCATCAGAGTTCTCCTGCTGCGGGCGCGCTGCTGATCGCCCGCAGATAGTGTTTAAGGGAGTGGCCCGGCTCGAGCTGCAGCCAGAAGCCCATGACCAGCATCGGATTGACGCCCAGCGCGAGGATGTTCGCCACCTGGAACGTCTTGATGTCCTCCGCCTCGGCGTCGGCGATGTTGTAGGTCGCCAGGAAGGCGGCCGGATCGGCGGTGTACGCCCTGCGCGTCTTGCCGCTCATAGACAGGTCGTACAGCGCCTTTTCGACACCGAACACGCTCATGACGCGGCTCCGTCCTGGAGGAAGGCCAGCGCGGTGTGCAGGAACTGCTCGCGGCGCTCGACCTGTACCCAGTGGCCGCAGGATGCGAAGCCGTGGAACTGGGCATTCGGCGCACTCATGAAAATGCGCAGGCCAAGTTCGACCGGCACCACTTCATCATCGCGGCCATGCAGCACCAGGATCGGCTGGCGCAATTTGGCGACCACCTTTTCGGGCACGCCTGAAATGATCGCGTCGCTTCCTTCCGCGAGTACCGACGCCGGCACCAGCGCGCGGTAAGCAGTCAGCGAATCGGGCGCGCTGCTGGCGGCCAGGCGCTTGGCCACCATCTCGTCGGTGACCATGCTTTTATTGAACGGGAACCGCTGCAGCATGACCTTCAGGTTTTCATGCGAAGGCACATAGGTGCCCGCCGCGCGCAGGCCCTCGGTGATTTTGAATTTGCCGCAGGGCGCGCCCATCACCACCAGTTTCTCGACCCTGCCCGGCGCCGTGGCGGCGACCGCGAGCGACAGGCTGCCGCCGAATGAATTGCCGACCAGCGAAACCTTCGGCAGGCCCAGCGCATCAAGGAAGGCGAAGAAGTGCTCGATCCAGAATGGCATCGAATAGAGGCCGTCCGGCTTCCTGCCGGAGAAACCAAAGCCGGGACAATCGAGTGCGATCACGCGGAACGATTGGCTCAATTCCGGCATCACCCCGGCCCAATTGGCGTGGGCGGAAACGCCTGGCCCGGAGCCGTGGATCAAAACCAGGGGAGGACCTTCGCCGGCTTCCAGGTAATTGGTGGGAATACCCAGTACGTCGATACTTTTGCCCAAACCAGGCTCTGCATGTTGAGTCATTGTCTTCCCCTTATTCGTGATACTGCTGTCTTGTTGATTTCGATAATAATACGGTTGCGTATGTTTGTAAAGCGCGCGCTATAAGTATCAAGACGCTTCTGTTCTGGACGCAAGGCGCAAACCGTCGTAGTCCTGCTTGAGCGAGGCGACGATGGCGGCGATCGGCTCGATCTTCTTCACCTGCCCAACGCCCTGGCCGGCGCCCCAGACGTTTTTCCATGCCTTGCTGTCGGCCCCGATGTCGCCCGAAAAATCCGGCTTGCGCTGGGTTCCCGTCGCCAGTTTTTCAGCGTCCCAGCCGGTTTTATCCAGGCTCGCGCGCAGCCAGCTGGCCGGCACGCCGGTGACGGCAGCGCTGGTGACGATATCGGCCAGCCCGGATTCGACCAGCATCGTGCGGTAGTCGTCGGACGCCATGCTTTCTGGGGCGGCGATAAAGCGCGTCCCCATGTAGACCAGGTCGGCGCCGAGTATTTCGGCGGCCCGGATGCCGGCCGCGTCGGCGATACCGCCCGACAGCACCAGCGGACCTGACCAGAACTGGCGCACTTCGCGGATGAAGGCGAATGGGTTGTAGATGCCGGTATGGCCGCCGGCGCCGGCGCACAGCAGCACCAGCCCGTCGGCGCCGACCGCGATCGCCTTTTTCGCCTGCGCCACCGTGGCGACATCGGAGAACACCAGGCCGCCATATTGCTTGACGATGCGTAGCGCCGGTTCCGGGCTGCCGAGGGCGGTGATGACCAGGGCGGGACGATAGCCGGCGATGATCTCGAGCTCCGCATCGAGACGCTCGTAGGTGGTATGCGTGATCAGGTTGATCGCCCATGGCGCTGCCTCGGGCGAATCGGCAAGCGCGCCGGTGATACCGGCACACATCGCGTCGAGGTCGGCTACGGTGCGTGCGTTGGGTGCGGGGAACGCGCCGACAATGCCCGCGCGGCACGCCGCCACGACCATCTCCACGCCTGAGACCAGGAACATGGGAGCGGCAATGACCGGCAGAGCAAGGCGATGCATGAATGGAATGCGCGGCGTGGAGGAAGCGCCGCGAAGCTGATCGGAAAATTGCGTGTTCATCGTAGAACCTCAGTGAGTGCTTGCAAGGAAGCGAAAAAAACCGGGCGCAAGCGCCCCTACCGGGNNGCGCCACCCTTGCGCGGCCCGCCTGTGATCAGAAGTTGTGCATGATGCCCATGCCGAAGATGCGCGGATCGGCGCCAGCATTGGCCGCAGTCAGCGAGCCGCCAGGTCCGGTCGCCGACGACAGGCCGCCGATGGTCCAGTCCAGGTAGTTATTGCGCTCGTTACGAATCTGGCCATAGTCCACATACACGCCGGTACGCTTGGAGAGGTTATAGCGCAAGCCAAGGGTAAAGATGCTCGACTTGGTATCCTTCAGGCCCGAGCTGTTCTTGACATCGCCGGTCCTGCCGTAGCCGCCGAACAGCTGGAACTGGTCGATGGTGTGCTCCCAGTTGAGGGCGATCGAGGTCACCTCCAGATTGTCGCCGGCACGCATACCGCCGAAGCCGCCAGCGACAGCCGCGATCGGCGCCACGTTGTTGTTCTTGAGTTGGGTAACCAGCAAGCCGACCCGCGAGCCGGTTGCATAAGCATACGAGCCGGCGATGCGGTTGCCGATCTTGTCGCGGCCGGTGACCGGCCCGGTCGCAGCTGGCAGATTCTCGTAACGTCCATAGTCATACGACAGCGCGAACGGGCCGGCCTCGTAATGAAGCTTGACGGCGTAGGCGCGGTCGCGCTCCGCGAACGTGCTTTCCGAGCCCGTCGAGTAGTTAATATCGGTGGAGAAGCCGGCGATCTTCGGCGAGGAGTACTGGATGGTGTTGTTCTGGCGCGCCATCGGAATGGTCACCAGGCCGGAGGCGGCGTCGATCAGGAATTCCGGTCCCAAGTGCGTGTACGACAGGGCGGTGTGTGCGTGCGGGTAAGTGATCCAGTAACCATCCTGGCGTCCCAACCGCACCGAGCCCATCGTCTTCGAGGTCAGGCCCACGAAGGTCGTGCGGCTGGCAATGCCGGCGGCGCTGGCATTGGGCTGCCCACCCTGGGTGAGCGAACCGCCAGTGTCGACGTTGAAACCGGATTCGATCTGGAATACGGCGCTCAGATCACTCGAGATCTGGTCGGTGCCGCGGAAGCCGAAGCGAGACAGCGCATCGTATGTACGCGTGGTGCCGCGGATCTCACCCGCAGCGCCAGTGGCGGCTCCCTTTGCAGAGTAGTTGTCCACCCCGACATTAAGCCTTCCATACACAGTGACCGCGAGGCCCTGGGCGGAGGCCGCTAACGGCATCGCTACTGCAATGGACGCGAGCGCGAGCTTCAATGCGCTAGTCGAATACAACTGCGTTACTTTCATAATCTCTCCAAGATTTGAACAGCGGCGCCTTCTTCTCCCAAACGCACCCTGTTCGTTAATGCTGCGCGCTATAGTTTTTGCAGCTAGAAAGCCGCTTTCCCACTTCGTGGCGCGCCGGACACGAGGGGTTAAACAACAGAAATCGGTAGAACCATCGTTACGAGCAGGCACTTCACGATTGCTTCCACGGCAGTGCCCGACCAGCATTACTACATACGGATACGTATCCGTATGTAGTCCATTTGGATAGTAGGTCAACTTCTTTGCAGATGTCAATGAGGAAATTTGTTATCGCGGCCCTGGTCCGTGTTCCAGGTGGCATTGAGGCCGCACATCGGCTGCGGCCGGGACCGGGATGCCGGACATGCGCTGATCCCTCTCGCTGGCGGCGAAGAACTGTTGACCGGCACGTCCGCCAGCGCTTCGCGCAGCTTGGCGCGCTCGTATTTGCCCGTGGCCGTGTTCGCGCCCTCCATACCCTGCTCGAAAAACATGGTGGTCAATTCGAGCAGCTTCGCTTGGCAAAGTCCCCCATCCGGATCTATTCCAGCTTCATCGCTGCTGAGGATTTCCTGACCGAACCAGACGAAGAACACCTCCAATATTTCATAGTCGGCCACGCCGGGGAACACTCCCACGCATGCAAATATGAAGGGGATTCGCACGCCCGCCGCTTCGCGGCAGGCACGCCGTTGCTTAATCGAGCGCTGCGCGGATTTTGCCCGCTTCGGGGTGTTGGAAAATGAAGTCCGACAGCTTGTGGTATTCCTCGCCGAAGGCTTCGCCGTTCGGCCGAACGAGAGATTGCTGTAGGCGAAGGCGCTCACGATGATCCCGGCCGTGTTGACGTCGACGTCACACTCAAAGCCGTTTGGCGAAATCATGTGGAATTGCTTGTCATCCTTGAGGGCGACATAGAAACCGCCGTTCGACAGTTTGAAGAATTCCACCATCCGCCGTGGTAGGTCTCATCGAACAGGTGCATCGCATTGAAAAATGCGTGTTCCAAGCGGACGGTCTTCACGATGCTCTGGCCGGCAATGTCAGTGAGACATTTCAGGCGCTCGTCCTCGTCGTCGATAGCCACGGCGGCGATTCGCTGATCCCTCGATGACGGCACTAATTCGACATTGGCTACGTTTTCCATATATTCCCCTTTAGCAAGTTGAGTCGTGGAGGCTCGGAAATCGATCCTCTCGCTCGAACTCTCTCGCTCCCGCTTGGGCGGGCGGGGGGTGGGGAAGTCCTGCCCTCACGGGCAGGGCGGGGAT
>CXWL01001541.1_pt1 | contig 47924 bp, 39 predicted proteins | sample 590931 | NCBI WGS metagenome assembly CXWL01 (sample SAMEA3498368, study PRJEB10139) | groundwater metagenome | biome: water well; material: biofilm material | place: Germany | collected 2015-04-27 | reverse complement strand
TGGGGCGCTTGGGAGCTTCGCTGGAACGAAAGTCGCAAAGCGTCTTTCCGGGACGACCGGCCTCCTCAACACGGTTTTTGCGGGCCTCATCTTTGTCGTTGCTGCCCACACGCTTTGGCAGAGCGCTTTGGCTTTCAGATAATTCGAGATTCCCCTTAACGGCGAAGGATGCCTGCAATGATCCGAGAGATCGAAAACTTGGTAACACCGGGGCCCAGGCTCACCGCTTTGGCAGATCCGGCATTTCGCGTTCTCACCAGCCTCATTTTCATTGTCGGCGGGCTCGGTCATTTCGGGCAGCGCGCAGAGATGCTCGATCGGATGAAGGAATCGCCGTGGTGGGATGTCATCAATATGATTGGCGACCCGAACTGGCTGCTCTGGTTGTCAGGGGCGGCATTTGTCGTGGCTGGTTTCGCGCTGGCGCTCGGCTGGATGACGCGGCTTTCGGCAATCATCTTGTTCGTGACGCTGATTCCCATCACGATCACAGTGCATGTTGCGCCGGGGCATGTAGGCCCCTTGTTCAAGAATGTCGCGATTCTGGGTGCGCTGTTTCTGATCTATTGCAGGGGCGCAGGGCGCTATGCGCTCGACAAGCCTCTTGATGCTTGAGCATTTTGGTGTGCCGCAACTCGCGCTGTGGCACACCCAACTTCGGCGCTAGATCATCCCCACCGCCTGAGCCACAAGGATGGCAATGACGCCCCCGATCAGCGGCCCGACCACCGGGATCCAGGCATAGCCCCAGTCCGATCCGCCCTTGCCGGCAATCGGCAGCACGGCATGGGCGATGCGGGGCCCGAGATCGCGCGCCGGATTGATGGCGTATCCGGTCGATCCGCCGAGCGAGAGGCCGACGCCCCAGACCAGTAGTGCCACGACCACGGGCCCGAGATATCCTGGCATTGCAACAGCTTTTGAACCGATCGCGACGATGACAAACAGGAGCGCAATGGTGCCGATAATCTCGCTCAGCAGATTGGCGGGGGTGTTGCGAATGGCGGGGCTTGTGGAAAAAATGCCGAGCTTGGCGGCTTTGTCTTCGGTCGCGGCCCAATGCGGCAAATATGCCAGCCAGGCCAAGGTCGATCCGGTAAACGCACCGAGCATCTGCGCCGCTATATAGGGGCCAACATGGCTGAAATCATTTCCGGCGATGGCCATGCCCACGGTGACGGCGGGGTTCAAATGCCCCGGCGCGCCCAGCGTTACGGCGGTCAACACCCCGAACAATACGGCAAAACCCCAGGCTGAGGTAATCACTGTCCAGTCTCCGCCCTGGCCCTTCGATTTTGTAAGGGTGACGTTGGCGTTCACGCCCGTTCCAAACAGCAACAGCACCGCCGTGCCAAGAAACTCACCCAGAAAACCCGCGTCCATACTGCTTCCCCCGTAGTTGTTATCAATCCACCCAGTCAAACGAACGCGCCACCGCCTTGTTCCACGAGGCATAGAGACTGGCTCTCCGCGCTTCATCCATTGCCGGATGCCAGCGTTTGTCGACGCCCCAATTGTCGGTAATGTCCTGCGTCGAATTCCAGTAGCCGACAGCAAGGCCCGCAGCATAGGCAGCGCCCAGTGCCGTCGTCTCGATCACCCTGGGCCGCACCACGGGCACACCCAGTATGTCGGACTGGAACTGCATCAGCAGTTCGTTGACGACCATCCCGCCATCGGTGCGCAACTCGCTGATCGCGACGCCCGAATCCTTGGTCATCGCGTCGAGCACTTCACGGGTCTGGAAAGCGGTCGCCTCCAGCGCGGCGCGGGCGATATGGCCCTTATTGGCAAAGCGGGTCAGCCCCGCAATCACGCCGCGCGCACTGTCTTTCCAGTGCGGGGCATAGAGCCCAGAAAAGGCGGGGACGAAATAGACATCGCCATTGTCCTCGACCGTGCGGGCCAGCGCTTCGATCTCGCTGGCATGCGAGATGAGGTTGAGATTGTCCCGCAGCCACTGGACGAGCGCGCCCGAAATCGAGATCGACCCTTCGAGCGCATAGATGGCCGGCGCATCGCCGAGCTTGTAGCCCAGCGTGGTCAGCAATCCGCAGGTCGATGGAAACGGCTTTTCGCCGGTGTTCATCAGCATGAAGCAGCCGGTGCCATAGGTGTTCTTGGCCTCGCCGGGTTTCAGGCAGGCCTGCCCGAACAGCGCGGCCTGCTGGTCCCCCAATATGCCCGCGACCGGAACGCCATCGAGCACACCCCTCGCCGTGCCGTAAACTTCGCTCGACGAACGGATCGCGGGAAGGCAGGCGCGCGGCACGTTGAACAGCTTGAGGATGCCCTCGTCCCAGTCGAGCGTTTCGAGGTTCATCATCTGCGTGCGCGAGGCGTTGGTCACATCGGTCAGGTGCAGGCCTCCATCGACGCCGCCGGTCAGGTTCCATGTCAGCCACGTATCCATATTGCCGAACAACAGGTCGCCCGCTTCGGCTGCCGCCTGCGCGCCGGGCACCGTATCGAGCAGCCAGCGCAGCTTGAGCCCCGAAAAATAGGTGGCGAGCGGAAGCCCGGTCGTGTCGCGCAGCCGATCCTGCCCGCCATCCTTGCTCAGCGCCGCGACCAGCTGGTCGGTGCGGGTATCCATCCAGACGAGCGCATTGTGGATCGGCACCCCGGTCTTCCGGTTCCACACGACGCTTGTCTCGCGCTGGTTGGTGATGCCCACCGCCGCCAGATCAGTTGTGGTCAGCCCAGCCTTGGCCAGCGCGCCCGTGATCACGATCTGCGTATTGCGCCAGATCTCGTCGGCATCGTGTTCGACCCAGCCGGGCCGGGGCATGACCTGTTCATGCTCTTTCTGGTCCACAGATATGATCGCACCGCTACGGTCAAAAATGATGAACCGGCTGCTGGTGGTGCCTTGATCGATCGCGCCGACATATTTGGTCATGAATGATTCCTGTCGCTGGGAGCGCGATGGTTATGGCAATCATGCAGCGCCGACAAGCGGGAAACCCATCATTGCGCCGCAATGAAACTGGCAACGGTCAACCGCCCGGCCATCGGATCGACCAGCAATTGTTCTGGGCTGGAAACCGAAGCGCAGTGGAGCATCTTGCCACGATAGACGAGTGCGCGGTTATATTTGGCACTACATGCATGCACTTGATCGAAGATCGCGTTGCTGGTGTCGATATATTTGGCTTCGGGCACGCCATGTTCCCTGAAATCGGCTTCGAGCGCCGCATTGTAGCGGGCATAGCGGGCCTCATTCACGGTTTCAAAGCCGGTTGAACGGTGTCGGAAAAACGCCGTACCATCCTTATGATCGGGGCAAAGATAGTGAAGCACCGCGATCTGATTGTCATCGAGCGCGTCCGTGTGCGGAATGCGCTGGGCGGGCAACAGGCTCTCCGGCGGTGCCGTCATCAGTGAGTAGTAGGAGCGCAGAACCTCGACGGATCGCCGATAGCCGAAAAATTCACGTATGACCGAAGACAGTCTCGGCCAGACCGCCCCGAAATAGGCATCGGTCACAGCGGCGCGGACGCCTGGATAATAGGTGCCTACCGGCGCGAAGTCGAGTTGCCGGGCTATCTCGCGAAGGGCATCGGGGTCGGGAGCCAGGTTGTCGATAACGACCAGCGGTTCGCGCTCTTCGCCGATCCAGTGCATTGTAACATCGGGCTCGGATCGCGCTTGTTCCACCGTGTAATCCTATTCGGCGACGATGAAGTTTACAACGGTCAAGCGGCCTGTGGCAGGATCGGCCGGCAGCGCGAGTTGACTGGAAATGGCACCCGAATGGAGCGTGTTGCCGCGAAAGACGATGGCGCGGTTGAACGCGGCGTCAAAGGTCGCGATGTGATCGAAGATGGGCGTGTCGCCCGTGATGAAGGCAGGTGCTCCAAGGCCGTGAATGCTCACTTCCTCATCCAGTTTCGCCACATATTCGTCGTATCGATCTTCTGTCAAAGTCTCGAAGCCGGTTGAGCGATGCCGGAAAAATGCAGTGCCGCCAAACTCCGGCCCGCATAAATAGTGGATCGTCGCAAAACGGTTCTCGAATACGGTATCATGGTGCGGCAAACGCTGGACGGGTTCGAGTTCCCCAACCGGCGTCGTTGCGAGGGAGAAAAGCGACCGGAAAATCCGGGCGTAATTCCGGCACCCGAAAAACTCCTTCAGAACTTGTGAAACGATCGGAAAGGTGATGTCCAAATAGGGGTTTTGTCCTTCGGGAGGTTCGGCGCGGACGCCCGGATAATATTGGCCAGGCATGGGGGCATAGTCCAAGGCGCGGGCATATGCGCAGACCGCCTCGGGATCCGAAACGAAGCTGTCTATGGTGACAACCGGGACGCGTTCATCGCCGATCCAATCGACTCGAATCTGTTGTTGGGAAGCCTGAATCATGTCGATGCAATAGATCACTTTGTGCGGCTTTGCAGTCAAGGCCGGACAAGGGTGGACGTCGTGGCTTCTCAAGTAAAGGTTGCGCCCAGCCTGACTGACACCATAAAGAGCCGCCAACTCGGCGTGCTAGGGTGCAGCGGTTTGACGAAACGGATACCAACGATCGACGATGTTGCCACGCTTGCCGGCGTGGGACGCACGACCGTCTCGCGTGTCCTCAACAATGGCCCCAACGTTCGTCCCGAAGTTCGGAACCGTGTGCAGCTCGCGGTTTCCAAACTCGGTTACAAGGTCAATGTGCAGGCGCGCAATCTTGCAGGCGGGACGAGCAGGCAGATTGCGCTGGTGCACGCATCCGATCTCGATACCGAGCCGAACTCCTATTATCATTCGGGACTCGAACTCGGCGCGCTCAGGGGTTGCGCCGAACTCGGCTATCAACTCGTCACGCATACGGTCAATCAGAACGACCCATCGGCCTTGCAAAGGATCGTCGAGCTCATCGACCAGAAGCGGTGCGACGGGATCATCCTCACGCCACCCTTTTCCGACAATGTGAGCTTGGTAAAACAGATCAAGGCGAAAGGATGCCCGGTCGTCTCCGTCTCGGGAGGGGATCCTGTACGCCTACTGACATCGACGGTGGGCATAGACGATGTTCGTGCAGGCGATGAAATGGCCCAGTATCTGATTGGCCTCGGGCACCGCAGGTTCGGTTTCATCAAGGGGCTAAGCGGGCACGTCTCGGCCGAGGGCCGGTTTGATGGATTCGAACGGGCACTGAAGGCGGCTGGGATCGATGTCGCGACGGCAGCAGTGGAACGGGGTAACTTCACCTTTCGCAGCGGCATCGAGTGCGCGCAGCATATCCTCGATCGACCCCATCCCCCAACGGCGTTGGTTTGTGCCAATGACGACATGGCGGCGGGCGCTCTTTTGACGATCCACAAAATGGGACTCAAAATTCCTGAGGAAATCTCGGTAACCGGTTTCGACGACACGCCCGTGTCGGAAATCGTATGGCCGCCGCTGACAACAGTTCATCAACCGATCAAGACGATTGGACGAAGCGCGGTTGAACTTGTGGTCGCCGCGATAAGCGGAGCTGCCGGCGTGCCCGAGCACAGGCACGAGAATATCGCGTTCCGGCTCGTCGTTCGGGATTCTACGGCGCCCGCGTAGCGATCAAGGGAGTTCAGTTGGAAGTAGCGCTTCCAAATTTGAGCGCGAGCTGGCGCTCCGGTGCCATTTGGTGCTCCCCAGCGCCGCATAAGTATCGCCAAATTGGGGCCGCGCGTATTAAAATGTCGTTAGCGTATTGACAGCAGCCTTCGATGTGCGCATATTGGAAGCGCTTCCAATACTGCCGAGCCATGAGTGTCATGGCTCATCGTTTGGCAGCAGGGAGAATCTTCAAGGTGATTTCGGCGGAAATGCGCCGGAACGCTTTGGTCAGGGGAGGAAGAAGACCGTGAATTCATCAAGCCGCAAATCAGGTTTCAGCCGGGCTGGACATGCTTACCGATTCGGCGCTGCCGCCGTTTCGTCAATTGCCCTATTGGCAGCGATGCCGACATCGGCTTCCGCACAGGCGGCTCCGGACGAAGCCGATGACGGAGAAATTGTCGTCACCGGTATCAAGTACGGCATTGCGGAATCGATCAACCTCAAAAGGGATCAGCTATCGATTGTTGAAGCGGTTTCGGCCGAAGATATCGGCAAGCTGCCGGATGTCAGCATCGCGGAATCGATTGCGCGCCTTCCAGGCCTTGCGGCGCAGCGTGTCGGCGGCCGTGCGCAGACGATCTCGATCCGCGGCTTGGGCCCTGATTTTTCGACCACGCTCCTCAATGGCCGCCAACAGGCCAGTTCCGGCGACAATCGCGGCGTCGAGTTCGATCAATATCCTTCCGAATTGCTGGCCAGCGTTGTTGTTTATAAAACGCCTGACGCCGATGTTTCCGGCATGGGCCTTTCCGGCACGGTTGACCTCCGCACCGTCCGGCCGCTCGCATATGGCAAGCGCGCCTTTGCTGTTAACTTGCGCGGTGAACGGACGTCGGGCAAGCAGTTGAATGACGACGTCCGCAACTACGGTGGACGCTTCAGCGCCAGCTATATCGACCAGAATGAGAGCGGGACGCTGGGCTGGGCGATCGGCTTTGCGCATCTCGATGCGCCTTCGCAGAACAAGCACTACAAGGGTTACAACTACGAAACCTTCAGTGGCACCTTTTCAGGTGGCGGCTTTACAAATACAGACATCAAGTCATTCATCAGTCCGGATTCAGGTGACAATTCCAACTTCCTGTCTGGGAATGAGATTTTTGCCTATTCACGACTGAACAAGCGTGATGCGGTTATCGGGATTCTTGAATGGGAACCGAGTGATTCCGTTCATACCACGCTCGATCTCTATTATTCACGATTCAAGCAAAGCGATACGATGCGCGGTGCGCAGTGGTTCGCCAACCCGTTCCTCAACTTTTTTGGGCCCGGCGGAGCGATTGGAACCCCTGCTCAGTTCTTTACGAATGTTGGTACGATAGACCTCGGAGGTACGCCGGTCGCAAACACATTCACCGTTTCCAACATCGCACCAATTATTCGCAATGATTACAACACCCGCGATGATGAGCTACTCTCTGCTGGGCTCAACAATGAGTTTCAAGTGACAGACAGGTTGAAGTTCGTTGCTGATCTGTCCTATTCGAGCAACAAGCGCGACGAGAGCATTACCGAAACTTATGCTGGGGCGTTTTCTGGTGCGACGCCGACGAGGAACAACACCAACTATATCTCGAACGGTGTAACCGCTGGTCGTGCATTTGACACCATTACCTACAATCTGAACGGATTGGCTGGCTTTCCGACGATAAGTGGCGGTTTGAACTATGCCGATGCTGCCCGGATTTCGCTAGGTGACCGCGACCCGTGGGGCGGCTGGGGCCATGATGGCCAGACCAAGCAACCGCATGTCAAAGAAAATGTCTATGCGCTGGATCTTGGGTTTGAATATGACATGGATGGCTTCATCGATAGCTTCGATGTCGGTTTGAACTTCACCAAGCGCGAAAAAACCAAACGTGTTGATGAATTTGACCTGTTTTTGAAAAATGGTCGCACCCAGGTTCTCGTAGATCCGTCGTTGCTCGTTGCGCCGACATCGCTTGGCTATGCCGGCTTCGGCAATGTGCTGGCCGTAAATTTGCCGGGTGCCATCCCGCGCTATTATGACCAGTCAGTCTTCATCAACAACGACACGTTCAACAAGGCCTGGGCGATCGATGAAGAAGTCATCACGCTTCGTGCCAAGACGACGATTGATTGGGGCAGCTTGCGCGGCAATGTTGGCGTTCAGGTTGTAAACCAGCGTCAGCAATCATCCGGTAGTGCCATCAACGCCACGATTACGCCGCGTGTGGTGACGCCCGTCAACGTGAGCGCGGCTTACACCGACGTCCTGCCAAGCCTCAACCTGATCTACGACCTCGGAGGCGGACACCGATTCCGGTTCGCTGCGGCAAAGGTGATGGCACGGCCGCGCATGGATGAATTGCGGGCGAGTTTCGTCCCGTCCTTCAACGTCAATATCTGCTCCGGCAGCCAGCCATGCGTTCCGGGACAAACTGTCAATCCGTGGTCCGGCAATGGCGGCAATGCCAAGCTGGAGCCGTGGCGGGCAAAGGCGCTCGACCTTGCCTATGAATGGTATATCGGCAAGGCGACCTATATCAGCATTGCTGGCTGGTATAAGAAGCTGGACAACTACATCTTTACCCAGCGACAGGCGTTCGATTTTGCCGGACTGCCAATTCCGCCAGCGGCGCTTGCCCCTGGTAAAATTCCGCCTGGCGTGATTGTCAGTTCGATCGGCCAGATCAACCAGCCGGCAAACGGTCAGGGAGGCTCGATCAAGGGTGTCGAACTCAGCGGCGCGCTTGAATTTGGTAAAATCACATCGCTGCTTGATGGTTTCGGTGTTCTGGGAAGCTATTCCTACACCAAGTCCAACTTGCATCCGCTGGCGCTCAATGCGGCAGGGAATAACCAGGTGGCGATCCAGGCAACCCGTATTCCGGGGCTGTCGGGAACGGCTTACAACATCACCGGCTATTTTGAAAAATGGGGCTTCCAGGCGCGGGCCAGCTATCGTTTCCGCTCTGCCTTCAAGGGCGAAGTAACGGCGCTGTTTGCGGCGAGAGGTGTAACCGAAATCCTTTCGGACAAGGACGTTTCGGCTCAGATCGGATACACGTTCCAAGAGGGTTCGTCGCTGGCCGGATTGGGGATTTTGCTCCAGGTCAACAACCTCACTGACTCGCGTTACGCGACCAGGCTCGGGACGGATGGCGGCGGAAAGCGGACCGCCGATGGATCGTTCTTCCTGCAAGACTATGAAAAATACGGCCGGCAATTCCTGCTTGGTGCCAATTACCGGTTCTAGCGAGTTGGCGGGATGAGGCGAAACCGACAGCCCTGCGCTTCATCCCGTCAGTCATCTAGCCCCCTCCACCGGCGCGAACCCCTCGGGTCGCAGTTTGCGCCGGAGTTTTTTTTGGGGTGGGCCCAGGTCGGGCGTTCTTGCTTTTTCGCCAATCTTGAATGGAATTGCCGGTGAAACGAATCTTCAGATTTGGTGCAGTGCTCGCGACCTTGACGGCGGTATCAACAGGCATCCTCACCGTCGGCGTCGAGGCGAAGGGCGTTGCGCCCAAGGCCGGTGCGCTGACCGATTGGCCGACGGTTGTCAGCCCGATCCGCAAAGACCCAGCAATGGAGCGCAAGATCGCCGAAATCGTTGCCGGAATGACGCTCGAACAAAAGGTCGGGCAGATGACGCAGGCGGAAATCCGCTCGATCACGCCGGATCAGGCCCGCAAATATTATATCGGTTCGATCCTGAATGGCGGCGGTGCGTGGCCGTACATGAACAAGCATGCGTCGGTCGCGGATTGGGCCACAGTGTCGGCACAATTCTACAAGGCGTCGATGTCGAGCGACATGAAGACGCCAATTCCGGTGATCTGGGGCACCGACGCTGTCCATGGGCACAATAATGTCTTTGGAGCAGTCCTCTACCCGCACAATATTGGCCTTGGGGCTACTCGCGATCCGCAGCTCATCGGCGAAATCGCCCGCCGGACGGCGGCGACCGTTCGCGCCACCGGCATTACCTGGGTCTTTGCGCCGACCCTGGCGGTGGTGCAGAATCCGCGATGGGGCAGGACCTATGAAAGCTATTCCTCCGATCCCCGGCTGGTGCGCGAATATGCACAATCCTACGTCGGCGGCCTGCAAGGCAATCTGACAGACGGCACGGCTGCGGTTGCGACCGCCAAGCATTACATGGGTGATGGCGGGACGTTCAACGGCACGGATCAGGGTGAAAACCGGTCATCCAGATCCGACATGATCAACATTCACGGGCAAGGCTATTATGGCGCGCTGGAAGCAGGCGCCCAGACTGTCATGGCGTCGTACAACAGCTGGAATGATGTCGGTGCCGGGACAAACCACGGCAAGATGCACGGCGCGACCTACATGCTGACGGAAGTGCTCAAAGGCAAGATGGGTTTCGACGGGCTGGTGGTCTCGGACTGGAACGCGATCGAGCAGATTCCGGGCTGTGAACGGGCGCATTGTCCGCAGACCATCAATGCCGGCGTCGATCTCGTCATGGTTCCTGACGACTGGCACGAATTTATCGTCGCGACGGTCAAGGACGTCAAAGCTGGTGCCATTCCGATGAGTCGGATCGACGACGCCGTCACTCGTATCCTGCGCGTGAAGATGCGCTCGGGCCTGTTCGACACGCCGCCTGCTGCCAGCGCACTCAATGGTCGCAGCGAGGCAGTGAATAATGAGGCTGACAGGGCGCTCGCACGGCGGGCCGTACGCAAATCGCTTGTTCTCCTGAAGAACAACAACAGAAGCCTGCCGCTTCGCAGTGAGAGCAGGATTCTTGTGGTGGGCACGGGCGCTGCCAGTATCGACCGGCAGACCGGTGGCTGGTCGATGACCTGGCAGGGCGACGAGAATGTCGCGTCGGACTTTCCCAATGCGACGAATTTTCTGACTGCGGTGCGCGGGGCGGTTAAGGGCACAGTCGATTACAGCCCGGACGGTCGCGACGTGGATGTCAGCAAATACGACGCCGTGATCGCGGTCGCATCCGAAACCCCTTATGCGGAAATGAAGGGCGATGTCAGCTGGCCGGCTTCGCTACAGCATAGCGATCGCTATCCGGGCGATCTGGCAATGCTGAAGGCGGTGTCGGGCAAAGGCGTACCAGTCATCACGGTGATGTTCTCGGGCCGTCCGACCTATGCCAACGACCTCATCAACTTGTCCGATGCATTTGTCGCGGCTTGGCTCCCGGGAACCGAAGCGCAGGGAATTACCGACGCCCTGTTTGGTTCCACAGCTGATTTTCAGGGCCGGCTTTCTTTCGACTGGCCAGGCGTTGCATGTCCGGATACCAGCGCCCGGGCAATATTGTTCCGACGTGGCTATGGCTTGAGCTATGCGAAGCCCCGCAAGATGGCTAAACTCGCGGTGAGACCGGCACCCACTGGCTGCAACCCGGATCGGAAATGACCCAACTTGGATTGGTATCGGGGTCTGAACTATGGTGAAGAATGAAAAGCTGAAGGAAATCCTGATCGTCGGCGGAGGGTCGGCGGGCTGGATGGCTGCGGCAATGTTCTCACATCTTTTTCAGGGCCTGTACAAGATCCGCCTGATCGAGTCCGAAGAGATTGCCACCATCGGGGTTGGCGAAGCGACCATACCGGCGATCAAGAGATATAACGANNAGTTACATTCACGGCTTCGGCGTGATCGGGCAGGATCTGGGATGGCTGCGAATGCACCACTACTGGCTGCGGATGCACCAGCTAGGCGAAGCATCCGATTTTGCCAATTTCTCAATCAACACCGCGGCCGCGCTCAAGAACAAATTCCTGAGATCACGGCCGGACATGCCAGAATCGCCACTTAGTGAAATCGCTCATGCGTTTCACTTCGATGCAGGACTCTATGCCAAATTCCTGAGCGGTTTTGCCCAACGGCGTGGCGTTACACGCACCGAAGGCAAAGTTGTTGACGTCACGCTCAGACCCGAAGACGGCTTCATTGAATCTGTGACGATGGAAAATGGCGAAGTGATTACCGCCGACCTGTTCATCGATTGCTCGGGCTTCCGTGGATTGCTCATCGAACAGGCAATGAAGACGGGATATGAGGATTGGACGCAATGGCTGCCTTGTGACCGTGCACTTGCCGTTCCCTGTGCCCGGTCGGAGAATTTTACGCCTTATACGCGCGCAACGGCGCGCGGTGCGGGTTGGCAGTGGCGCATCCCGTTGCAGCACCGAACAGGTAACGGGCATGTCTTTTCCAGCAAGTATATGGACGAAGCTGAGGCTGAGGCAATCCTGCTCTCCAACCTTGATGGTGAGCAGCTGGCTGAGCCCCTCCGCATCCGGTACGTCACCGGCAAGCGCAAGAAATTCTGGAACCGCAATTGTGTCGCAATCGGTTTGGCATCCGGATTCCTTGAGCCGCTCGAATCGACCAGCCTGTTTCTAATCCAATCATCGATTATCCGGCTTGTTAACCTCTTTCCAGACCGGCAGTTCGATCAGGCCAATATTGACGAGTTCAACCGCCAGACCAATTTCGAATATGAACGGACGCGCGATTTCGTCATCCTGCACTACAAAGCAACGCAACGCGACGATACCGAATTCTGGCGCTATTGCAGGGACATGCCCATCCCCGACACGCTGCAGCGCAAGATGGATCTGTTCGCGGCCAATGGCAGGATCTTCCGGGAAGACGATGAGCTGTTTGCCGAGGTGAGCTGGATACAGGTGTTGCTGGGCCAAGGTATCATCCCACGAAACTACGACCCGCTCGTGGATCTCAAAAGCGGGGCACAGATCGCCCAGTATCTCGACAACATCGAAACCGTGGTCGCCAAATGCGTCGACGTGATGCCGACACACGAGGTTTTTGTCTCCAAATTCTGTCCGGCGCCAGCCTGACATGAACGGAATTAGGGGGTTATACAAAGAGTTGCGTGTCATATGTTCGGCGATTGCTATCGTCGCGTGTGGAGTTGCGCCGGCGACAGCCGCAAACGAAACAGGCCGCACGGCTTCGGTCTGGATGACCACGGCGGATGGGAAACAACGCCTTGAACGCCTCGCCGATCTGCCGATTGCTGCAATTGGCGCGACCGGCACCGTCATTCGGGTCGATCCGTCGCGCCAGTATCAGGAAATTGCGGGCTTTGGCGCATCGATAACCGACTCTTCAGCATGGCTCATCCGGCGCAAACTAGCTCCAAAGCAGCGGGCCGCGTTGCTGCGTGAGCTGTTCGACCGCGACAATGGCCTTGGCCTTGGCCTGACGCGCATAACGATCGGCGCGTCCGATTTTTCGCGCACGCAGTACAGCTACAACGATATGCCTCTGGGGCAAACCGACCCCAAGCTGAGGAAGTTTTCGCTGGCAGTCGGCGGACGCGAGGTGCTTCCATTGGTGCGCCAGGCGATGGAAATAAACCGAGACCTTCGCGTCTTCGCCTCGCCGTGGAGCGCTCCAGGGTGGATGAAAACCACCGATAGCCTCGTAAAGGGAACGGTGAAGCCGGAATACTATGCTGCTTTTGCGCAATATCTTGCGCGATATGTGACCGCTGTTTCGGCTCAGGGTATACCGGTATTTGCGGTTACGATTCAGAATGAACCCCATTTCGAACCCGAAAACTATCCTGGGATGCACATGAATCCTTCCGAGCGTGCCGATTTCGTTGCGGGGCATCTGGGCCCGCTATTTGCGAAGAAGCGTATCGGGACGCGTATTCTGGATTGGGATCACAACTGGGATCAGCCAGAATCCCCTCTGGCCGTCCTCTCACGTCCTGACGCAGCCCGCTTTATCGCTGGCACTGCCTGGCACTGCTATGCCGGCGATGTTGCTGTGCAATCGCGTGTCCATCAAGCCTTCCCGGATAAGGAAACCTGGTTCACCGAATGCTCTGGTGGTGGTTGGCAGCCCGACTGGGGCGAGACGCTGGGCTGGATGACCAAAAATCTGATTATCGGCTCCACCCGGCATTGGGCCAAGGGGATCATCCTCTGGAATCTGGCGCTGGACGAGAAATCCGGCCCGCATCTCGGGGGTTGCGGAAATTGTCGCGGTGTTGTCACCATCAACCAAGCAAACGGGGAAGTAACGCGCAACGTCGAATATTATGCACTTGGGCATGCCAGCAAATTTGTTCGCGCCGGGGCGCGGCGCATCGAGTCCGATACCGGCATTGGCGGTATTGAGACCGTCGCGTTTCGGAATCCGGGGCGGGGCACTCTCGTCTTGATCGCGCTGAACACCTCAAATCAATCCCAGATCGTGTCGATCGCGTCGGGATCGGACAATATTACAACGCCAATGCCGGCCGGTTCGGTCGCAACATTTGTATGGAAATCAGGCATACGCCAATCAGTTGGGGGATAGGGTGATGGACAAGAAGTTGGCAGATTTGATGGGGAAGTTGGGCATTTCAGCAGCCTTTGTGACGATCACCACCCTGTTTTTCGCCTGGGGGTTCATCACCTCCAACAATGACCCGCTGATCGCGTCGCTACGTGCGATTTTCAGCCTCAACTATACGGAAGCGCTGATTACCCAGCTGGTGTTCTTTCTTGCTTACGGGTTGATGTCGTTGCCAGCGGCCTCGCTGCTCAACCGGGTGGGTAATGTGAACGCCATAATGATCGCGCTGGCGACGATGGTGTTTGGGTGCCTGCTGGTCCAGGGCGTTGCATCCTATGAAGCCTATTCGCTGATCCTGGCGGCGCTCTTCATCCTCGCCGTCGGTATCACAGTGTTGCAAGTTGCAGCAAATCCCCTGGTCGCCGCCCTCGGGCCGCCGGAAACGAGTCATTTTCGCCTCACCTTTGCGCAGACATTCAATTCTCTCGGAGTCGTGTTCGGCGTCAATTTTGGCTCGAAGATCATGCTGGGCGAGGGCGTACTGAAGAACGCGCATGGCCCGATAACCGACGCCGCAGAGCGCGCTACTGCTCTCGGTGCAGTTACCCATGCTTTCTTGCTGATTGCAGCGTTCATAGTCGGCATGATGGTTTTCATCTGGTGGTCGCGCAACCGCATCAAGCAAGCCGTCAATTCCGGTCAGCCGATGCAAAATGGCTCTGTTCTTGACGCACTCAAATCGCGCTGGGCCGTTTGGGGTGCAATCGCTATCGGCCTCTATGTCGGGGCAGAAGTGTCGATCGGATCGATCATGATCAACTTCCTCAACCAGTCGGACATCCTGAACGTACCGCTGGAAACTGCGGGCAACTTCTATCTGGCCTATTTCTATTGGGGCGGCGCGCTCGTTGGGCGGTTTGTGGGCAGTTACTTGCTGACCAAAGTGCCTGCGACCCGCCTGCTGATGATCGCAGCAGCGGTCGCTTCGACCCTGTGCCTGACGGTGGCATTTACCAGCGGCCCGGTCGCGGCCTATGCTGCGTTGGCAGTTGGGCTGTTCAACTCGATCATGTTCCCGACGATCTTCACGATCACGTTGGAACGCGCAGGAGTCTCTCAGTCCTCCACATCGGGGCTGTTGTGCCTGGCTATTGTTGGTGGGGCGATATTGCCAATTGCCGTCGGGATGATTGCGGACAATTTGAGCCTGTCGCTCGCCTTCTTCGTCCCGATGCTGGCTTATGTTTTCATCGCCCATTTTGCCTATCGTGCGCGGGAAGCCAGGGTCTATGCGGCGGACGGCGGGGGCCAACCCGTAGTCAGCCATTGATGGAGACCCGTGGAGACACGGTGGGGAGGGGGGGCAGCGATGTCACCCGTCGGGAGCTTGTCGTCGGTGCAACGGTGCTGGCCATGCTGCCCTTTCCAGTGGCGGCCGAGCCCGGACGCAATGAAAAGCAGATGCTTGCCGACTGGCCCTGGCTAGGGCGTTACGCAGCCGAAAATGAGGCGCTCAAGGCAAACGGCGCTAAGATCGATGCTGTGTTCATGGGGGATTCGATCAGCGAATTTTGGAAGCTCCGCCATCCTGCCTTTTTCCCCGAAAGCTGGGTGATGCGTGGCATCAGCGGGCAGACATCTGGCCAGATGGTGTTGCGCATGATGGCAGACGTTGTAGCACTCCGCCCGCGCGTGGTTCATATCCTTGCGGGCACCAACGATGTGGCTGGCAATACTGGTTCAATGACGCCCCAGATGACAATCGACAACATCGCCGCAATGGCCGAAATCGCAAACGCGCACAGGATCGGGGTTCTGATCGGCGCGATATTGCCGGTGGATCGGTTTTACTGGAATCCGACGGGCAGCCCGGCGGGGTTGGTGAAATCGCTCAATCGATCACTTAAAACTTTCGCCGCGAACAGTGGTTTTCGCTTCATAGACTATCACGCCGCAATGACCGATGCCAACGGTGGCTTGCCACGTACGCTGGCAGAGGATGGCGTTCATCCCAACGCGCAGGGCTATGCGGTGATGGAGGCACTGGTGCGACCCGTTGTGTCCCAGGCGCTGAAGAAGACACGCCGTGCAGCAGGTTGATTGCGCACGCAGTATTTGGGGAGCGCTGCATTGCGTAGTCCGGGCTATTGTATCCGCGCTTTTGCTGAGCATTCCGGCGCATTCCGTTAGCGCGGCAGGAACCGACATTGATCTGCATGCCTTGCCCAAAATTGCGACCATCGACCCGCGCTTCCAATCATTTAACGTGGAAATGGTGGAGGTTACCGGTGGGCGGTTCTGGGCGCCATATTCCTCTCAAGCGGGTGAGCGTTATGCGCAGCGCCCGCCGATCGACCTGAAGGCCAGACGCCTTCGCATTCTCGCGAAGGGACTCTCGCCCGCCTATATGCGTGTGAGTGGCACGTGGGCGAACAGCACCTATGTGCCGAGTATTGACGAGACTCCACCGTCCAAGCCGCCGTCCGGGTTCAAACAGGTATTGACGCAGAGCCAATGGCGCGACGTCGTCGCTTTTGCGCGCGAGAATGATTTGGCAATCATGACGTCCTTTCCGGTCAGCGACGGTTCGCGGGGGCAGGACGGGCGCTGGTTGCCAGATCAGGCGCTACGACTCTTGTCCCTGACCCGGTCAATGGGGGGGAGGATTGCCGCAGCGGAGTTTTTCAATGAGCCCAATCTGACCAAGCTCGGCAGCTTGCCGGAGGGCTATGGCGCTGCGGACTTCGCAACGGACTTCGCAACCTTTCGGGCATTCGCGCGGAGATCGGCACCGGAGATGTTGATCTTGGGCCCGGGATCGTCGGGAGAGGGGGGCGACGTTCGGCCCGCTGACATGATGCAGGGTGTCGCGGGCGGGGTCGATGCCGTATCCTATCATTTCTATGGCGCACTTTCGCAGCGCTGTGCCGACTTTGGCAACCAGACCAGCCCGGATCAGGCACTGGTCGAGGAGTGGTTGTCGCGCACCGAAAAGGATCATGACTACTATGCCGGGCTGCGCGACAGGTTTGAACCCGGCAAGCCGATATGGCTTACGGAAACAGCACAGGCAGCGTGTGGCGGCAGCCCTTGGGCTGCCACCTTTCGTGACACGTTCCGTTATGTTGACCAGATGGGCCGTCTGGCCAAGCGCGGGGTCAAGGTTGTTGCGCACAACACGCTGGCGGCGAGCGAATATGCGCTTGTCGATGGCGCGACACTCGAACCGCGACCAAGCTATTGGGCGGCGCTATTGTGGCGTCGCTTGATGGGAACCACAGTGCTGCAAGGCCCAGTCATATCGGCCCCCGATGTGAGGATTTACGCGCATTGTCTGCGCGGCAATGCGAACGGCGTCGCGGTGCTGGCCGAAAACCTTGGTAATTCGGCTCAGAAACTGACGTTGTACGGTCGCGTCACGGCTTTTGTGATGACCTCTTCAAGTCTCGATTCTGGATCGGTCGCAATCAATGGCCGCCCGTCGGCCGTCGGCCGAGATGGAGCTTTGCCCAGAATACACGGCGAAAAGGTGAAGGGAGCGATCAACCTTCCTGCGCATTCGATCTCGTTTCTTGCAGTCAAGAACATAGGGAATCCGGCCTGCGTCACGGCCACCCTAACCGGCGATTGACATCCTGAGAGCGTCATAACCTCCCGGAGGTGCCGTTTCCCAGCCAGTTTCAGTTTTGAGATGCTCTATTGCACCGATCAGCGCAGCAATATTCACATAGTTCGCTGTCCGCGCGCTTTGCACGTAGCTCATCCCGCCCTTGAGGTCGATGGGGCCGGATCGGACGAGCGCCTCCCATTTGGCGGCGCGCGCGGGACTGTCAGTCCGATCCTTCAAATAGTTGGCGATGAAGTTGGCGAGGTCGTCCATCTGCTGATAAGGCGCGCCGCCAGCCTCGAGCAGCCCGAATACAAACAGCGTCGGATGCTTGTCATGAAACACTGTCAGGTAAAGCTGCGGCCGGCCATCGACCCAGTCAAGCAGGTCTTCGTCGATGAACGGGATTTTGTGATCGTAGCCGGTGGCGCAGACGATCAGGTCGATCTCTTCGATCGATCCATCGGCAAAATGAACATGCTTTCCCGACAGCTGTGAGATTGCGCCCTTCACATGCGCGTCGCCATGCGCGAGGTAGTGCAGGAGTTGTGTGTTTACGAGAGGGTGCGATTCCAGCAGCTGGTGATCGGGCACGGGGAAGCCGAAGCGTGTCGGGTCACCCGTAATCACCCGAACCATTTCTGGCAGGTCGAGTCCCTGCATCGCAGGCGGAACCAGTTCATGCCCCGCACCGTGCAGAAAATCGAGCAGCGGCACACCAAAGATGTGTTTCGGCACAAAGTGATAGCCGCGCCGCACGCTGACAAAGGTAGCTGCGGCATTGGGAGCAGCATCGCACGCAATATCAGCTCCGGAATTCCCGAGCCCGATTATCAGGACGCGCTTTCCGGCAAACTGGCTGGCGTCGTTGTATTGGACCGAATGGATGATTTCGCCATCGAACTCGCCCTCAAGCTCGGGCATGCGCGGATGCCAGTTGCTCCCCGGGCAGCACACCAGCGCCGCATAGCGCCGTACTTCGCCATTGTTCAGTGTCACATCCCAACGGCCGTCTCCAACAGGCTCGGCACAAACCACTTCGGCGTTGAAGCGAATATTAGGGTACAGGCCAAAGTCCTTTGCAAATCTGCGGATATAGTCCAGTATGTGATGATGGCTCGGATAGTCGGGAAAGTGATCGGGCATCGGATAATCCGGATAGGCCGATGAATTGGCCGATGAGATGAAGTGGCAGGATTGATAAAGCGGGGTTCCGGCGTTTGAAGCGTCCCACAAGCCACCCACATCACAGTGGCGCTCCAATATCTCAAAATCGATGTAATTGCGCTTCATTGCGCGAGCGGCAATCAGCCCGTGGGGGCCTGCGCCGACGATACAAAGGCGGTTTCCACAGTCTATGAACTGTTCAACGCGCTCGGCGTTTCCTATCACTTCATTCCCCCTGGTTCCGCATTCAAGAATATGATTAATTATCATATTCTTGAATGCGGCGCAACGATGATCTAGGCCATGCGCAATGACGAACCGCCTTTCCCGTATTGCGAGCCGACGTGGGCCGACGCAGCAACGCGCGCGCGAACGTGTCGAACAAATCCTCACGGTCGCAGAAGCGATGATTGTCGAGGGTGGCGTCGGCAGCCTGAAAACGAACGAAATTGCCGCGCGGGCCGGGGTTCCCGTCGGCTCACTCTACCAATATTTTGCCGGGCTGGAGGAACTGATCGCGGCGTTGGTGGATCGTTACCACCTGCGCGTAGAGGAAGAGATTGTTGCGCTGTTCGCGCCGGTTGAAAGTCCCAACGGTTTTCTCGCTGCCCTCCAGCAATCTCAGCAGGTGGCTTGGGACTTTTTGTCGAACAACCGCGGTTACCGCGAGCTGTGGTGCGGTGCGCAAAGCTGGGCTCCGCTGCGCGAACTTGATTGGGCCGATACGCTAAACAATGCCGACGCGATGAACGCGGCACTTGTCAGGGTTTTTCCCCGTGTTCCGGTTGGCGAATTGCGGGCCTTCTGCATCATGGTTTGCGATTCAAGCGGCAGCATCTCCCGCATGGCTATCGGCTTGCCGGAACTGAGGGACGACCTGCTGTCCGAATGCTATTCGATGATCGTTGCGCGCTTCCTTGAATTCGGTCGGCGGGATATGCTTGGGCAATAGCGCCGCTACCTGCGCGTCGTGCGCCGATGTTGCAGCAACCAGTCATAAAGCGCAGGATTGGCATACGTTCGCGTCCAGGCATCATGGCCCAAGTCCGGATAGAGCGTCATCCGAGCCTCCCCGCCACATGTATTAATTGCGTCCACCATCCGCGTGCTCCCCTCAGCGGGTACAACACTGTCAGTCGCACCGTGAAAAGCCCAGGCTGGCAGGCCCTTGAGCGCGCAAGCGATTGAAGGGTCGCCGCGCCCACTGATTGGCACTATCGCTGCAAACAACCCCGGGTTCGTGCTGGCCCATCGCCACGCCCCATGGCCACCCAGACTGAGGCCGGTGAGGTAAATCCGGGCGGGATCAATACGGAGCTTGCGCCGCGTCTGACGCAACATTGCCTCGAGCTTTGCAACATCCCATTTCCCGCCCGCTTCAAGCAGGGGTGACACGGTGACAAAAGGGAAATCAGGTTGGCTGGAAACCAGCTTGGGCGGCCCGTGAACCTTGACCATTTCAATATCTGCTCCGCGCTCACCCGACCCGTGTAGGAAGATCAGCAACGGCCAGCCTTTGTGCGGCTGGGGTTTGGTCGCAGGCACGAACAGGAGATAGGGGTAGCCGTTTGCCTTTGGCGCAAGGTAGCCCTGTTGCTGGCCATAGTGCGTCGGTGCGCTGGCGCATCCGGTCAGGGTGAGAATTGCCAGGATTGCGAGTGTTGCGAGGGAGCGTGGCTTCATTCCCTCGCGATAACCGCTCTCAAGGTTCGCGTCGAGCGGCGCAGCCGAGCTGGGGCATAAAAGCAATCTTGTTGACATCTCAATTTAGATTAGTCATTCTAAAATACGTATTCTACAAAACGAGTCGAACATGCCGCGGGCGATCGAATTTGATATGGATGTGGTGCTGACGGCGGCGATGGACGAATTCCGGCATCGCACCTTTGGCGGCACATCGATCAAGGTGCTGGAGCGAGCGACGGGACTGACGTCGGGAAGCCTTTACAACAGCTTTGGCGATAAGGACGCAATTTTTGCAAGGGCGCTGTCGCACTACAATCACGTGGTCGTCGCCGCGCGTATTCGTGATCACATGTCAGGGAAATCAGCGACCAAAGGTCTGCGCTCCCTTTTCTTGTCGCTGCTGCAGGAACCGGACGGTGGATCGAGTGGTTGCCTTTTGACCAACAGCGCAATCGAGTTCGGATCGGGGGAATCGATCGCGCGCGAAGGTGTCAGCGAAGGCTTTCAATTGCTCGAAGATGCGTTCCGCGCCGCCGTCTCCAAATTCCGTCCGGGGCAAGAGGCAGCGACCGCGCTCAAGCTGCTCGCGCTGTATCAGGGTGTGCTGGTTCTAGTGCGTTTCGGCCATCCGAAGTTGCGGCTGCGAGCCCTTATCAACCGGGAAATTGATGATCTAACTGGAGAAAGCAATGCCTGAACGCAAATGGAACCGCTATTCCGCGAGCTGGTCAATGCCCGGAGCCGAACGGCTGGCAAGGCTTGCCGAGGTTGTCAGTCCGGACGTCACCTATACCGACCCCCACATGTCGCTTGTCGGAATCGCGGCCTTTTCCGACTATATGGCCGGATTTCAGGACAACATGCCCGGTGCGGGATTTGCGATCACCGAAGCGTTCGAGCATCATGGACGCACGCTTTCTTGCTGGAACATGGTCGATGCGGGCGGAGCGATCATTGGCACTGGCATCAGTTTCGCCCAACTTGCCAGCGATGGAAAGTTCGCCGCGATTACTGGGTTCTTTGATGCGCCATAAACGGGCGCCCTGAACCCTCGCGCCAGCCTATTTGCATTCCGAGCCGAGTGCCAGATCGGCCAATACCGGATAGTGATCGGACGGCATTCTGCCATCTACATTCTGTGCGATGACGGCATAACGGGTGACCGCGATATTGTTGCCGACGAGGATATGGTCAATTGTCTTCGATGTTTCGGGCTGGAGCCTGAAATCGTTGAATGTGCCTTCAGGGCCAAATGGCTTGGTTTGTGAGGTCATACGGCCGTCGTGAAGGTCGGGTCCCGCTACATCGGTCAGCGCGCGCATCGCATCGCTAGCAATGCCGATATTGAAATCGCCAAGCACGATGACTCGATCGTCCTTGCGTCGGTTATCGGTCAGCCACTTACCTATCAGCAAAGCCGACTGGTTCCGGGCTTCAACCCCGACATGATCCCAATGCGTATTGATCGCCAACAGCGTCATCTTGCGTCGTTTCACCCGGAGCCTGGCCCAAGTCACCACCCTTGGATAGGCGGCGTCCCATCCCTTTGAGGGACGGTCGGGCGTTGGCGACAGCCAAAAAGTACCGCTGTCAAGCAAATCGAAGCGACGCACATCGTATCCAACCGGCGACGATTCCCCTCCATCGCGGCCATCGTCACGGCCTTTGCCGACAAGGCGGTAGCCAGGCAAATCGGCCGCAATGTCTTGCTTCTGGTTGAACACGACTTCTTGCAGACCGAAGATATCGGGACGAAACCAGTCGATCTGTGCCGATACCCAAGCCCGGCGGTATACCCATCTGTTCGGCCCGTCGGCTGCGGTGTCGAGGCGAATATTATATGTCATGACACGAAGCTGCGCCGGCACACACGCTTGAGCCGGAATGGTTACACCGATCAGTGCCAGCCCCATCAGGAACCAAAACTTTGCGAAAATAGCCCTGCCGAACATTGCCACGTACCTTCACCGGACAGATTCCGCGTTGCAAAGCGGCCGGATCCGGAATGCCGGCCGAAGGGCATGCTACATTGCTTGGTAGCGCTTCCGAGCCGTTGGCTAGCGGACTCCGGCTTCGAGATAAAGTGCTTCTGTCGGGAATCGGCGTGTCGGCCGACATGGGCCTGGTTCACTACGCCCCGTTCGGCTCAAAGCGTTCGGCAAAGGTTATGGCAAATTTGTGCGCGTCGCCTGGCCAGCGCGCAGAAACATAGTTCCCGTCACGCACGACAAAGGCCGCATCCTGATTGTCGGCCGTATCACGCACAAGACCTGATGTTTTCTTGCGATAATTCTTGGCATCGGCCGGGACATCGACAAAATGTTCGGGGCGTTCGAGCGCCCGGGCGATTTCGTGTTCGACCGACATATAGCCCACGGGCTGTCCGGGTGCCTCGCTGTAGGTGCGGTAATATTGAGGATCCCAGAAGCGGACGATGCGGCCCAGCTTGGCCGCTGCGTGTTCAAGTCGCCATGTAAGCGCTGTAGTATTGCGACCGTGGAGCACCGATTTCCCGGTCATTGGATCGATCGCGCGGGCAAGGATCAGCACTCCGTGGCAAATCGCACCCACTGGCTTGTCGGCATGGAAAAAGGCGACGGCCAATGATTGCAGCTTCGGGCTTTCCAGATAGGGGGTCATTCCGCGCGTCCGATGTCCGCCCGGAAAGAACAATCCGTCAAAATTTGTCGCATCCATTTCGTCCCATTTCCAGGGGTGGAGGAATTCGTGCGATCCGGTCATTTTCGAATAGGCCGATTGGGCATCCCGATTGGCGCGCAGCAATCGTCCGACCAATGGCAAATGCTTCAGACCCGGGATCCAGCCCCAAGGATCGAGGCCTTCGCCGGTCAGCATCATGTCGTCTGCGACGCCCGGCTTACCATCGGGCGTCGCGAATGTGACGGTGTGGCCAAGCCGCGTCAGCATCTCCCACGGAATTGCCGCTTCCGTCGGATCGAAATCGCGCGAAGGCAAAGGGATTAGGATAGTCGCCATCTTGCCTCCCTGCGTTGGTCGTCATGCCTGATCTTGCTCGTAACAGCGTTCGGCACTCGATCAACGCATTTGAATCTGGCTGGCGCAATACAATCCTGTTGCAACCCGCACAAATCAGAGCATAGCTTCCCGGCATGAAAATACACAAGTATCGCCTGAAATCTGCAATTGGTAACGCTCCCAAATTGTGCTTTGCGCTTGCCCCGCTGCTCGCGATTGCGACACCCGACATCGCTTCTGCCGAGATGCCGGATACTGCTGTTGCGGCGCATGGCGGTGCGCGCATGCACCGGTTTGTTGATGCGCTCCTGGCCAGAATGACGCTCGATGAAAAGATTGGCCAGATGAACCAGATCTCGAGCAATTTCGAATTTACCGGCCCGACGGCGGAGGAAAAGCAGGCGGGCTATCGAGAGGAAATTGCGGCGGGCAAGGTCGGCGCGGTGCTCAATGCTTACACCACGGCCTATACGCGGGAGTTGCAGCAGATTGCGGTCGAAAAGACCCGGCTGCATATCCCGTTGTTGTTCGGCTATGATGTCATCCACGGCTACAGGACAATCTTCCCGATACCGCTGGGCGAAGCGGCAAGCTGGGATGTCGATGCCGTTGAGCTGTCGGCACGCATTGCGGCGCGCGAAGCGTCGGCCGAAGGCATCAACTGGACCTTTGCGCCGATGGTCGATATCGCCCGCGATCCGCGCTGGGGCCGGATTTCGGAAGGGTCTGGCGAAGACGTGTATCTCGGCAGCCTGATGGCAAAGGCACGGGTGCGTGGTTTTCAGGGCAACGACCTGTCAGCGCCGGACACTATCCTTGCGACCGCCAAGCACTATGCCGCCTATGGCGCGGCGCAGGCCGGACGGGATTATCACACAACCGACATGTCCGAACGCGAATTGCGCGACACCTACCTACCTCCGTTCAAGGCTGCGGTGGATGCGGGTGTTGCCAGTTTCATGACAGCGTTCAACGATTTGAACGGCATTCCGGCAACCGGCAACCGCTTCCTGTTGAATGATGTGCTGCGCGACGAATGGGGTTTTGGCGGGTTTGTCGTCACCGACTGGGGCTCGATCGGCGAGATGATCCCGCACGGCTATGCCGCCGACAGTACGCAGGCGGGTGAGCAGGCGATAGCTGCAGGCGTCGATATGGATATGGAGGCACGATCCTTCATCACCCATCTCAAGGCATCGCATCTGGCAGGCAAGGTCAGCCTTGCGCAGATCGACGCCGCGGTACGCCGCATCCTTGAGGCGAAATTCTGCCTTGGGTTGTTCGACGATCCCTACCGCTACATCAATTCCAAACGCGAAAAGGCCATGCGCGACCGGCCAGACCACCTTGCCGCCGCTCGCGATGTTGCGCGCAAATCGATCGTGCTGATCAAGAACGAAAATGCCGTCCTGCCGCTGGCCGCTTCGGTGCGTTCGATTGCCCTGATCGGGCCGCTGGCGGACAGCAAGGCCGACATGATCGGGAGCTGGTCAGCCGCCGGTGACAGCAAGACCAGGCCGGTGACGCTGCGTGAGGGGCTGGTCGCCCGCCTCGGCGGAAAAGTTCAGATCCGCACCGCGAGGGGCGCAAGTTATGCGTTCAAGGATGCAGGAGATCATTCTGGGTTTGCCGAGGCGTTGCGTATCGCCCAATCGTCGGACATCGTTATCGCCGCGATGGGCGAAAGCCGCGATATGTCCGGCGAAGCGGCCAGCCGCGCCTCGCTCGATCTGCCTGGTTCTCAACAGGCGCTGCTTGAAGCGCTGAAACAGACGGGCAAACCCATCGTGCTCGTCCTGATGAATGGCCGCCCTTTGTCGGTCACATGGGCCGCCGACAATGTCGATGCGATTGTCGAAGCCTGGTTTCCCGGCACGATGGGGGGGCATGCCATCGCTGATGTCCTGACCGGCGACTATAATCCGTCAGGCAAGCTGCCCGTGACCTTCCCACGTTCGGTTGGCCAGGTGCCGCTCTATTATGACATGAAGAACACGGGCCGACCGATGTGGTCCGACAAGGATGACCGTAAATACGGGTCGCGCTACCTTGATGAGGCCAACGCGCCGCTTTATCCCTTCGGATACGGGTTGAGCTATTCAAACTTCACGCTGTCCCCGATTACTCTTGACCGGACGAGCTTGCACATAGGTGAGACATTGCGCGCCAGTGTGATGCTTGCCAATACCAGCGATCGCGCCGGCGTGGAAACGGTACAGCTCTATATCCGCGACATGGTCGGATCGGTGACGCGCCCACTCAAGGAATTGAAGGGCTTCAAACAGGTCAGGCTCAAGGGCGGTGAGCGTATGACGGTCGCGTTCGACATCAGCGAAAAGGATCTCCTGTTCCACCGCGCCGACATGAGCTTCGGGGCCGAGCCTGGGCTGTTCAAACTGTTCATCGGCAAGTCGTCTGCCGATGTTGTGGAAAGCGAATTCGTACTGGAGTGAGGATGGGGATCCGACTGGGCACGAAATCGGCGAACCGGCTTGTCAGGGTTTCAACACCGCATCGAAAATGGGCAGCTGCAGCATCCTGTGGTGGCGAGCTGACCCATTCGGGCCCACCATGGCCGACGCCCACCAGGTTGCGCCGGATTGCGCAGCGGCCCGCATTGTCCATCGCCGTTTTCAACAAGTCGCTCTGTCCCTTGGGCACCAGCTCAAATTCCCTTCGCGCTCAATTTGACACAAGTGTTTTTAAAACATATGTTTGAAAAAAGAGAGGGTGATGGCAATCGAAACCTCAGGCATGTCGAAACTCGGCGCGCTGTTTGATGCGCAAAGGGCTGGTTTTGCGCGCGACCCATTTCCGACATTGGGCGTTCGCATGGTGCGGCTTCAAACCCTGCGCCGAATGGTGATCGACAACCGCCAGCGTTTTCGCGATGCGATTGCCGCGGATTTCGGTGTGCACCATCCTTGGCTGGTTGATTTGATGGAAACCGGGCCGGTCGTCGGTCGCGTCAAATATTTCGAGGCACATCTGGAAAGCTGGCTGAAGCCGCAGATTGTCGATCTGGGAGGCGAACATGGCTCCTCAACCGGCGAAATCCTCCAACTACCCAAGGGGGTAATGGGGAATATCGCCCCGTGGAACTTTCCCATCGAGTCTGCGCTGGTGATGTGCACGGACATGCTCGCGGCCGGGAACCGGGTGATCGTCAAGCCTTCCGAGCTTGCACCGTTAACGGCCCAGGTTCTGGCGGACGCGGTGTCGGCTGCGTTCGATCCCGAGGTGCTGACCGTGGTGCAAGGTGGCCCGGATATCGCACAGACATTTGCGGGTATGCCATGGGATCATCTGACTTTCACCGGTAGCCCGCGCGTCGGACGGATGGTGGCCCAGGCTGCGGCGCGAAATATGGTGCCCGTGACGCTCGAGCTTGGCGGAAAGAACCCCGCGCTGTTTGCGCCGGACGGGGTGACTGCGGAACTCGTCAAGCTCTTCCTGTCTTTTCGCACCTTGAAGGCGGGCCAGGTCTGCACCTCGCCGGATTATGCGATGGTGGCACAAGATCGGTTGGAGGACTGGGTCTCGCTGGCGTGCTCGATCTGGCGCGAAGCCTATCCGGCCTATGTCGGTCATCCCGATTCAACCGGCATCATCAACGACGCCCATTTCACGCGGCTGACGGCCTATGTCGATGAGGCGCGCGCGCGCGGTGTGCGGGTCGTTGGCCTGAACGATGACGAGCCCGACCCAGCGACGCGTCAATTCCCGCCTACGCTGATAGTCGATCCGCCCGCCGACCTTCGCTGCATGACTGAAGAGATTTTCGGTCCCGTGATTCCGGTCGTGCCCTATGCGACGGTGGACGCTGCAATTGCCCGGATCAATGCAGGCCATGCGCCGTTGGGCAGCTATATCGCAACGCACGACCAGACGCTCGCCCGCCACTATGTGACGCATGTTCGGAGTGGCGGCTCGGCAGTCAATAATTTCGGACTGCAAGGCGGGCATGTCGCTCTGCCCTTTGGCGGGGTCGGCAATAGCGGCCAGGGCTGTCACGGCGCGCACGAAGGGTTCCTCAACTACACCCAAACAAAATCGGTCTTTTACGGCGCGGCGGATTCGATCGTCCATGCTGTACTGGCACCGCCACTGTCCGAGCTTACCCGCATGGCGGCGAACGGGATTTATACTGCGGAAGGCGANNGGTGTGACCATCCGGCGTGTTGCGAAGGAAGCAGGCTGGTCCACTGGAACCATCAGCCATTTCATCGGTGACAAGCAGGCGCTCTTGCAAACGGCGGTCTATGAGGCGGCCAACAGCATCCGGGCGGTGATGGAGACTTCCGCGCTGCTCGAGCGATCGGAAGACCGGCTTCAGGCGCTACTCGAGGCGGGAATGCCGCTCGACGATGAACGCTCCGCGACATGCCGGATTTTCTTCTATTTCTGGGCCGAGGGGATCGTAGATCCGGCACTCGGCGCGGAACTCGCCAGCTATTATGCGTGGTGGCGCGATCAGGTGCGGCTCGCGATCGTCCATGCCCAGCGCGGCGACCGGTTCGTCGGCCATGATGCTACCGTTCTCGCTGAACAACTCGTCGCTGCTGCTGACGGGCTCGGAGTCCAGGCCATGTTCGATCCGCGAGCCATGCCGGCTGACCGGCTGCGCTCGCACGTCGCCGACCTGATTGCCCGGCTCGACACCTCGCAGGAACACAAAATCGATGCCTGACATCCAGACACGCCTCACCGCGCTCGAAGCCGAGGTGCATCAAGCCCAACGCGCCCGCACTCCACAATCGGCCGAATGGTACGAGCGCGCGTCGAATGTGCTGGTGGGAGGGGTTTCGGGCACGGTGCGCTTCTTCCCGCCTTATCCGCTCTATTTTGAGGGTGGGCGCGGATCCAGTACGACCGACATTGACGGCAACGATTATATCGATTGCTTCCTCTGCGGAGCATGCCTGTTACTCGGACATCGCTCACCGGTGATTATGGGCGCGATCGAGGAAAGCTCGGCCAGGGGAACGTTGATCCTCAATCCGCGCCATTCGACCGAGACCGCGGAGTTGATGCAGGCCATGATCCCTTCGGCCGAGCGGGTGCGTTTTCTGAATAGCGGCACCGAGGCCGTCATGTCGGCGCTGCGCTTTGCCCGCGCCTTCACGGGTCGCGCCAAGATCGTCAAGTTCCTGGGCACGTATCACGGAATGGAGGATCAGATGCTCGTCGGGCTCGACGGGCGGGGTATCCGCCTTGGGGCCGGCATTCCGCCCGGTGTGGTCGAAGACATCGTGATGATCGATTTCGGCGATATCGACGCGCTGCGCCGGGAGTTGCGCGGTGGCGAGGTCGCTGGTGTGCTGGTCGATCCGTCGATGCATCATGGCGGCATGTGGATCGCGCCGACGGACTATTACCACGCCGTGCGCGAGGCGACCAAACAGGCAGGAGCGGTGTTGATCTACGATGAGGTCATCACAGGCTTTCGTCTCGCGGCCGGCGGGGGGCAGGAGTATTTCGGCGTTACCCCCGATCTGGCGGTATTCGGCAAGGCGTTTTCGGGTGGCGAGAAACTGGGCGCGGTGGTCGGCCGGGCCGATGTGATGGGCGTGGCCGATCCTTCGGGGCGCTCAAACGGGCCGTTCGCCTTTCAGAGTGGAACCGGAAACGACTCAACTATTGCGCAAGCGTGCGCCCTGGCGGCGATGGGCGAGTATCAGCGGCTGGGCGTGTCGGGCGGATATGACGCCATTGGTCGCTTGGCACTAAGGCTTGGCGAAGGCCTGAAAGCCGTGTTCGCGGCGCGTGGCATTGGTTGCCACTTCAATCAGCTTGGCCCGATCGTCCGCATTTTCTTCACCGATGGCCCGGCGAACTATGACCATTGTTCGCGCACCAATCGCAAGCAGCTGAACCTTTTCCATCTCGCGCTGTTGACCGAAGGGGTGCTGACCATTCCTGGATCGAACGATTTCTTTCTTTCCTTCACCCATAGCGATGCCGATATCGATGCGATCATTGCCGCTGCTGCCCGCGTGCTCGAGCGGTTCGATTTTGCCAGTGTGATGGAACGGGTTGCAGCATGAGCACACTCCCCATTGCAGATCGCTGGTTCGAACGGCGGACGATCGGCGACGGAATCACCCTGCTGTGGGAGCCGCATGTCCATCCGCTGCTCCGCTGCAATATCTGGCACGTGCGCGGACGCGACAGCGATCTGTTGATCGACACCGGTCTGGGTGTTTCAAGTCTTGCCACTGCAGCGCGCGACCTGTTCGGCACCACACTCAACGTCATCCTCACCCATACCCATATGGATCATATGGGCGGGGCTCATGAATTCGGCCCCTGCTGCGTCCACGCGGCCGAGGCCCAAGCGTTGGAGACGGCTGTCAATCACCTGCCGCTGAATGTCGACGCCTATGATGTTGAGGATCGGGCGTGGTTTGCCTCGATCGGCTATGACATTTCGGGCGGCGTTCTGACGGCCATTCCCCATGCGGGCTTCGATCCGGCGACGCACAGGATGCAAGGTACCATGGCGGGGCGACTGCTTGGCGAAGGCGACATGGTCGATACCGGTGACCGCGTCTTCAGGGTGCTTCACCTGCCCGGCCATTCGCCTGGCAGCATCGCGCTTTGGGAGGCGGCAACCGGAACATTGTTTTCGGGGGACGCGATCTATGACGGCCCACTGCTCGACCAGATTCCGGGATCTGATGTGCCGCAATATATTGCGACAATGGAGCGGTTGCGCGCACTTCCTGTGGAGATCGTCCATGCCGGGCATGATCCCAGTTTTGGGCGCTCGCGGCTAATCGAGATTGCCGATGCCTATCTGACGTCAAGGAAACCGACATGACCATCGAAACCATCGTGCCCGAGGCGATGCGCAAGAGCTATGACCTCGGCCATTTCGCACCTGCCGTAATAGCGGACGGCTTTATCTTCATGTCGGGGGTGATCGGGAGGGGCGAGAGTGCCGAACAGGAGTTCCGACACGCCTGGGAAACGGTGGGTATGGTGCTTGCCGAGGCAGGTGCCGGGTTTGCAGACATCGTTGATACAACGCTCTTCATCGTCGATCTTGCCGCCAACGCCGCAGCGATGGCGAAGGTCAAGGACGACTATATCAAACCGCCCTATCCGGCATCGACATGGATCGGCGTTGCGGACCTTATCCGGCCTGGCGCGCGAGCCGAAATCAAGATCGTAGCGATAATTCCGGTATGATCGAAGTAGGTCATCTTGAACGCGATCTCGGTGCAAGTGCGGCACGTGCAATCGAAGATGAGCTCGACTGGGAACATTTGCCCCACACCCACCGGTCAACATTTTCGGCCGTCGCACTCATTCATTCTGATCGTGGCGGCTGGGAAGCCGATGTCGTGCTAGCCAACGGCATGCCGCTGCGCATGAGGGTGTTGCTCGATGACGACCGGATGGGCTACTCCAATTCGACCTTCACCGATGGCATTGAAAACGGGCGCGCGGTCGCGCGGCTGGAAGCAACCGGCAAAGACAGCTGTCACATGTCGCTTCGCTTCTTCGTCCCGGAAACGCCGGGAATGGATCCAGTTGCCTCGGGGGCATTTTATCGCGAGCTGTTCGGGCGCTTGCTGGACGAGGACGAGCCCAAGATGATCTATCGCGCACAAGCCCTTCGGGCGGGCGCGGCCCCTCACAAAGCGCGACGGACGGTGACGCTCGAAGATGGCAGCGAACACGCCGTCCCACTTGTTTGCCCGCACCAGGGCTTGCCGCTCGACTGCGAGCCCAATGCGGACGGCGTCATCCAATGCCCATGGCACGGCTACCGTTTCGACGTGCGGACGGGCACCTGTGTCGGCGGACAAGCAAGGGGTTGGGCACAAGCTTGACATAAAACGTCATATCTACCCATTGCGCGAAACCGGTATCGTCGATCGCACTGTCGGGGGTATAGCCTTCATTCGTCGTTCCATCGCTGCAAGATCCCGGAATTGACGACGATGATTCAGTCCGCTGCGGGCAATCTCACCAAGCCGATGCCAGTGGCGATCAACCAAAAGGTCAAGCCGAAAAACCCGACGATGGTGGTTAGCGCGAACATCTCGCCAGACGAGTCGATCGCGATTGCAAGGCCCTCACCGGTGCCAAGCGCAATCATCGCGGCTGCGACAAAGCCAATCATGCTCGTCACGTGCTGACGCTCCCAGCTTTGGATGGCAGCGAGCAAGCCGACGAATAGCGCTGTCAGCAACTGGCCGAGATGTTCGCCGATAGCGACACCGCCATAGGCACTAAGCAATTCGAACGCGCGCTCGGCGGCGACCAACGCAGTCGGCGAAGCATCGGGTGACGCATGCGATCGCGCCAACCCGGGGACAACGAACACCCAACGCGACAGGCCAACAGCTTGGGCGAAGCCAGCGAGCGATCCGGCTATTGCGGCACCGATGGCTAACCCCGGCTGGTTCGCTATCCGTGATGGGGTCACCGACAGTGCGATGCTCATGGGAATCAACGCAAGCGCCGCAAGCGCGAAACCGTGCCAAGCGAAGATAAGTGTTGATCCGCCGGCCGCAAACAGGTCGAGCGCCTCGCCTGCGGGTCGGCGCAGCACATCGGGATAGTCGTATATCGACGCGAGTAGGGCATACGGAATGTTGAAAAGAATCGCGAACGCTATGGCCGCAATGCCAGTCATGGAGTTGCGCTGCATCAACCTTGTCCTTCAGAAATGACCGAGGCCTTCCCAAAGCGGGTCAGCCTGCACTCGACTCCGGTCAAATGTCTCTGGCCGGTGACAAGGCAAATATTGCCAAGTAGTGAGATGCGCAAGAAAATAATCACCGCACGGTGACATTTTTCCGAGAATGCCGTAAACTGTACAAACCAAGACGGGCAACAGGCTATGAGAGAGGCAATTCACCCGATGATCAAGCCGTCCGGATATGTCCAAACCAAACAACGTGACCGGGGCCGCACCCAAGCTGCCATCTTGGTTGCCGCGAAAGCGGTGCTCGCCGAAAGCGGGTTTCAAGGATTCGGCGTCAACGCCGTCGCCCGCCGCGCAGGTTGCGACAAGCAATTGATCTACCGCTATTTCGGCGGCATCGACGGGCTGGTCGAAAGGATCGGTAGAGATCTTGCTGACTGGGTCACCGCCAGCTTGAGCATCCAAGCAGCAGGCTCGTCGATGGGTTATGGCTTGTTTATGGAACGCGTTTTGCTCAGCTATGTAAGCGCGTTGCGCGCCGACCCACTCGTCCAGAAGATCGCCGCTTGGGAAATCGCGGAAACGACGCCGCTCGTTGCGCAACTTGCGCGCTCGCGCTCGCAGGCGCTGGCAGACTGGATCGCACGCGAACGTGGGGTGCTGGCTCCTCCGGACGACATCGACGCGCCTGCCATCAACGCGGTGTTGATCGCCGCTCTCCAGCACCTTGTCCTTTCGTCCGCTGCGACTGGCGCCTTCGCGGGCATGTCGCTTGCCCAAGAGGCGGACTGGGAACGAGTTAGCAATGTTACAAAGATGATCGTGCGAAGGATTTACGGGCAGGCCTGAATGATCCAACCAAACATTGACTCGCTGAAAGACCTCTGCGAGCATCGGGGCAATCGTCAGGGATGCCACTATGGCCCGGTTCTTGAACCATGCGGGGGGTGAACGCCTCTCTGCATTGATTGGTCTTTTGCTGCTTGCGGCATTCCCCAATATTGTGCTTGCGCAATACCAACCGTCCGCAGCAACCCAGCCCAAAATCGTCCTCCAAACCGTGCCCTTCTATGGCATTGATGTGGCTGCGTGGACGCCCGATGACAAATATGTGGTGTCGGCTTCGGGCACTACGAGAGAGCTGATTATCTGGGACGTCGGCAAAGGCGTGATCCTCGACAGGCTGAGGTTTCCGGCGGGTGGGGCCACCGGTGCCGAATTTATGCGGCTCACTGGCATCGCAGTTGATCCTGACGGCCGGACAATCAGGATCAAGGGGGTGATCACCGACCTTACCAAGGGAGCGGCACCGCTGGGGCGGGCCTATGCGATTGATCTTCAGACGCGCGCCATCCAGGTGATGCCGCCACCGGACGTTCCTGCAAGTGCGAACAGCCTTGAAGACTCCGTTCGGTGGAGCAGCGCGCTTGGGGCGCTTTATGACGGCGGCACCGACATGACGCGGGCTGAAGCGGAAAAGCTCCTCCCGGCGTTACCACCATCGCATGACGGGAGCTTCCTGCTCAAACGCAATGAGGATGGGTTCGACATAGTCTCCAGTGCCAGTGGCGCCTTACAGCCGATGCAGGCCAAGGCTGCGGCGCTTGGGCTGGAAGATGCGGGACTTGCCCCCGACGGGCGCCGGATCGCCTTGTTGCATCTGGGCGTCGGCAAAGATCCCGACGGCACGGAATTCAGCAACATCGACCTGTTTGACACATTGACGGCGCGTTACAGCCCGCAGGTCAAGCTGCGCGGCGACTATGGCGCCGTGCGCTGGATGAACGAGACGCAGTTTCTCGCATATGCTGGCATATCGTTCGACGATCCAAATTCAGGCGACGCCGATGTGAAGGGTCCGCCTCCGCCGATCATGATTGTCGATGCGACCAGTGGCCGAGCCACCGGCACGATGCCGGCACGTTGCTTTGTCGAGCGCCTTTCCAACAAGGGCTATATCGGCGCAGGTCTTGCGAATTGCCGGACGGGCGCTGGAGATGACCGCAGTCTCGCCCGGTTCGAAGCGGCGACCGGCCAGTGGCGCGCGCTGGAGGCATTTGCGCTTGAAGACGGGGAGGCTATCAACCTCGTCACCGTCGCCCCGGGCGGAACCAGGCTTGCCGTTGTTTCAACCCTGAAAACCGGCGTGATCGCGATCTCGCTGGTCGATCCGGAAAGCGGGAGCATCCTTGATGGAAAGTCGCTGCCCGATGGCGGCAGGATGACCAAAATCGGGTTTTCAGCGGACGGCAAGACCCTGTTCCTGGCAGGAAATGGTGGTGTTACCCTGTGGCAGATCGAAACGGGCAAAGTAACGGATCTGGTGGTTCGTGTGCTGCTACCGACCATGTTCGCCAGCGACGGGAAGAATTTATTGATTGCAGGGCCGGGTGAAGATGTGATTGCCCGCGTCGATCTTGCGACGGGGAATACCCTGCCGCCGCTCGATTTCAGCAACGCCACCGCCGGAGGATTCTTGCCCGGTCGGCCGGTCTTCTGGGCCGCTTCGGCCGTCAATGGGCTGCGACTATGGGATACACGCAACTGGTCGGTCTTGCTCACGACCTATTTCTTCGAGAATCAGGAATTCGTCGCTGTGGCGCCGGATGGGCGGTACGACACTAATCTTGGCCCCGATGCCTCGCTATTCCGCTGGCTGATTCCCGATGAAAACTTTCAGTCGCTCGCCCCCCAGACCTTCATGCGCGACTATTTCGAGCCGCGCTTGTCGCAGCGGCTGATCGATTGCACCACGGCGCGCAATTGTGATGCGGTGTTTGGGCAACCGCGTTCAATCGTGACACTCAACCGCGTTCTGCCGACGGTCCGGATTACCCAAGTCGTGCCTGGCAAGACGGCAGCCGAGGCGCTCGTCAGCGTCGAAGTGACCGACACTTTCGACCCGAGTGCCGCCAACGGCAAGACGCGATCCGGCGTGTACGGAGTTCGATTGATGCTCAACAATAGCCAGGTCGCCCGAAACCCGGACAATAGCTCCGAACCGCTAAGGCAGACGCTCGCCGAATGGCAAAAAATCAACAACAAGGCCAATGACTACGTCCCAGCCGATGGTGTATATCGCTGGACCTTCACTCTGGAGGTTCCCACGGCGCCGGGCACCGAGCGTCAGGTCTTTTCCGCATATTCGTTCAATGAGGATCGGGTGAAGAGCGATACTGCTCATTTCACATATATCCGCCCCCCCGTTACGCCCCGAAAGCGGCGCGCGTTCGTGTTGACCATTGGCATCGACGCTTATGAAGAGTCCCGGCTTGAGCTCAACTATGCGGTGGCCGATGCGCGACTGATCGCGGATCGGCTGGCAATGATCCCCGGTTACGAGACAGAGATGCGCCGCACAACACTGGCTGGCGCGAAGCGTCCGGACGGCAGTGTGCAGCCCGTGACACGCAACATGATCAACACTGCGCTCGGCATTCTCGCAGGGTTCCCGCCCGCCGAGTCGATCGAGGAACTGCGAGTCCTGGGCATTGATGCGTCGGCGCTGGCCAACGCAACCCCGGACGACATCGTCATTATCTCATTTTCGGGGCATGGCTGGGCCGACAAGGAAGGCAATTTCTTCCTCGTCCCGTCGGATGGAAAATGGGCAACCGGCGAAGCGATGCCCGTCACCGATACGCTGATCTCGGCTGCCGATTTGACGATGTGGCTGCGCGCGATGACGGCCGCCGACATCGTCTTCATAATCGATGCCTGCCATTCGGGTGCGAGTGTCGATGCGGGCAGTTTCAAGCCGGGGCCAATGGGTGACTCCGGCCTCGGCCAATTGTCGTTTGACAAGGGCGTCCGCATCCTCGCGGCAACGCAGGCGAACGATGTTGCGCTGGAAAGTTCCGCCTTGGGGCAGGGTTTGCTGACAGCCGCGCTGGCGGAGGGGCTTACGCAAACCGGCGAAGTCAGGCTCGATGCGTGGCTGCGCTACGCGGTCAAGCGCCTCCCCTCGCTCGGCCTCGCCGCGCGCAGCGGTGCCGGACCATCGGCTGGTGCGCGTGGCTTCACGATTTCCAACAGGACTCCTGTGTCATCAACCAAAGTTCAGGAGCCGGTGCTGTTCGATTTCAACAAGGCACCGAGCACGGTCGTATTGAAGGCGAAGCGGCAATGAAACCGACGGTCATCACGGCGCTGGCCATGCTTGCCGCCCTGCCAAACCCGGCCAATGCTGCGATCCGTGCGGTGTTTGTCGGCGTTGACAAATACCTCTATTCCAAGGCGAGGCTGCCCGATGCGCAATTCCGCGATTTGAGCGGTGCCGTCGGGGATGCCGGCAGGATCAAGGCAGCGCTGCGTCAGGCCTATCGACTCGATCTGGACAGGGAAGTGGCCGGAAAGTGCCGATCGGCCAACAGTGTCTCGATCACCCTGACCGATTATTGCGCGACCAAGGCGGCGGTCTTTGGCGCTTGGGACGCACAGATCGACGCTTCGCAACCGGGCGATACACTGATCCTCTATTTTGCAGGGCACGGATCGCGTTTCACCGAAGACCAGATCAACGATCAGGCCAGCCTCCACAACAGCACGATGATGCCGACCGACGCGCGTCGGCCCGGTGCCGAGGCCGCGACCGATATTCTCGACCGTGAAATCCGCGAGGTCATCAATCGCGCTACGGGCAAGGGGGTTCGGGTCGTGACGCTGTTCGATTCCTGTAATTCGGGAACGGTCACGCGCGACGGCGATGGCGAAAATCGCACTGCCCCTGAGATCCGCGTCCAGGGAGTCCGCCCGGTTCCCGAGGCATCGAACTATGGCATATATGGCGCCTATCGCGTTCACCTTGCCGCTGCAGCCGATGGGGAGGAAGCCAAGGAAGTGGGTGGCGTCGGCGCGCGGGCAGGCGTGTTCACGACGGCCTTGGCCAGCACTCTTGTCGAGATGCCCGGCGCGAGCTTTGCCGATATTGCGGCGACCGTTCGGCTGAAGGTGACGAAGGCCGGAAACACGCGCCAGAACCCGCATGCCGAAGGCGCACTGCGGGCGACCCTCGGCGGGGAAGAAGTGCGCGTCCCGCTGTTCGATGCAGTGAAAAGCGGGGCGGGGGTGATCATCGCCGGTGGGCGATTGACGGGCGTGACGCAAGGCTCTGCATTTGCGCTGTATCCCAGCACCAGCGCCGCCTTGCCCGGCGATACGGGCCCCCTTGCAACGGGCCGTGTCGCACAAGTTGACGCATCGCAGGCCGTGCTAACGCTTGATGCGCCGATGCCGCCAGATCTGCCGGGACGCCTGATCGCGCGCGAGACAGCTCATAATTTTACCGGGCAGGTTCTGAGTGTCCGCATCGATCTCCCCGCGCCCGCCGATCGGGCCTCAGTTACGGCAACGCTTGCCAAGGTGCGCTTCGTGCGGGTTGCGGATCAGGGTCAGGTTTCGGTTTCGCAGCGCGGAAGCACGATCAGGCTGCTCGCCAGCAACGGCGCCCAGATTGCGGAGCTTCCCGCCCTGCAAAGCCCCTCATTTTCGGCCATGTTCTACACGGCTCTCCTCAAAGTGGCGCGCGTCAATGCCTTGCTTGCCGGCCAATCCGACCCTGCGACCAGCGGGATCGAATTCTGCATCCGCAATCCTAGTGAAGACTTTGACGCGGCGACATGCCCGCCGCTGGAAAGCGCGGAAGGGCGGCTCCTCCAGATCAACCAGCCTGCGCTGATTTCGGTGGTCAACCGCAACGAGGAATCGCGGTTCATCTATGTGCTCGGGATCGATCAGGAGTATTCGGTCACGTTGTTGCTGCCGCCCTATGGGGCGCTCGATCCTGCGATCGAGGCGGGTCAGCCGTTGCGAATCCCGGAAGGGCAGGACATCGCCCCGAGCGATCCCGGTCTTTATCGCTTCCTGACGATCGCGACCGATGCCCCGATTAACGCGACCGTGCTCGAGCAGACCAGTGCCGGAACGCGCGACCAGACGGCCTGCCTGACGGCGTTGGCGCGGCAGCTTTGCAGCGATTCTTCGGGCAAGCGCGACCCGTCGATGCCGCGCGTCGGCAAATGGTCGGCGGCCGTGAGCAACGCCGTGGTTCGCTAACGAAAATAGGAACATTACAAGAATTATCTTGACATATATTTCCTATAAGGTTACTATGTGAGCGAATCAGGCAGATTGGCTGCCAAACTGGGGAGCGACTCGTGCGGAATCTTCTTCTTTTCATTTTCGCCCTGATCGGGCTGGGGTCCCTCGCTGTGGCGCAGGATGTGCCGCCCGGACAGGCGGTTCCTGCTGAGGCTCAGGCACAGGATGCCGAGGACGATGGTGGCCGGATCGTTGGTGGCACCCCCGCACTCGAAGGTAGCGCGCCGTGGCAGGTTGAAATCTACACGACGATTGCTTTTACACCCGCCGAGCTCGCGGCCGACCGGGCGCTGGGCGACGACAGCCCCAAAAAACAATTCCTCGACGCAAAGGCCAAAGAGTCGCCTTGGGAATTGAGCCACCATTGCGGCGGCGTCCTGATCGGTGAAAATTGGGTGCTGACGGCTGCGCATTGCTTTGTGGACAAGACCAACAAGCTGCGCCTGCTCAAGGATCGGCGGGTGCGGATCGGAACACAGGATTTGCGCTACGGCACCACCTATCGGGTCGAACGGGTTGCGGTTCATGCGGGCTATGACCGTACGGGAGACAAGCGGAACGACATCGCCCTTTTCAGGATCGCGCCCGATAACCGGTCTGTTAAGAAAATTGCGGCGCGCGCCCTCCCGATCAGGCTGCTGGGGACGAAACCTGGCGACCGTGCGCTTTCGCCAATGGATCGTGTGTCGGTGACGGGATGGGGGTTGACCGGGGTGCGCGAAGGCGGTTCATCGACCCGCGACATCAGCGGAAAGCCGCTCAGGGGATCGCCGGTGCTGCTGCAAGTCGGGCTGTCGGTGTATTCCGAAGCCAAATGCTCCGCTGTGGCCGCGTATAGGGCATCGCTCGGTAAGGGCGTGATCTGCGCGGGTTCGCCGGTTGCGGGCAAGGATTCGTGCAACGGCGATAGTGGTGGCCCCCTCACCCGCGCGCAGGGGCGGGAAAGGGTGCTNNCTCTATACCAATGTGACCGACCATCTCGACTGGATCGAAAAGGCGAAAAAAACCGCGCCTGCCGAAGCAGTGACGCGGATATAAGAACTGAGTCGTGCGCGGCGGCTGGGTTCAGCCGCCGCGCTTGAGCCTATTTGTCGCTGGTCGCGCGATCGTCATTCCCGCGATCGTCACTGCCCTTGTCATCGGTCGCGGCCGCCATGTTTGCGTCCGCCGTCGCATTCATCATGGCGTCGTCCGAGCTGGCCGCATCCATTGCTTCTTCGGCAGGTGCGACGGCTTCCGCCGGTGCCGCTTCCGGTTCCTTCTGGCCGCAGGCTGAAAGTGCCAGTGAAGTTGCAATCAAGGCGGTCGTTGCGATGATCTTGCGCATGAGCTTGTCCCCTGTTCCATTGTGGAACGCAAAGTCTAGTCGAATCCCAAAGCCTTTAGCAAACGGGAAAATCCCGGCGTGGCGCGCAGGGGATCAAGCATGGGGTCATTGCGCATATAGATTAGGCCAGAATCGCGTTCCGTGCGCGCGTTAGCCAGCGCTGCCATAGCCCTGTCCGGTTCCCCCCATTGCGCAAATATCTGGGCCTGCTGGTAGAGGCTGTTATCACCGTGCTCGGCGATCAGGCGGGTGAGCGCGGCCTGCGCGTCCGCTTTCTGGCCCTGGCGCTGCGCGATGATGGCCATGCCGGTCAGTCCGAACAGCGAGCTGGGTTCGGAGGCATAAGCCTGTTTCGCTTCATCGATCTTGCCAATCATCAGTTTGCTCGCGCCAATGGCCGCTCGGGCGACGGCCATTTTTGGATTTAGCAGCAGCGCACGCTCGATCGGCGGAATCGCCTGAGCGTAGCGGCGTGCGGAATATTCGACCTCACCCACCAGCCGGAAGGTGCGGGCGTTGAGGGGATCGAGCCCTGCCGCGCGAGTGATTGCCAAACGGGCTTCGTCAAACCGCCCCGTGCGGGCGCAGTAGAGAGCATAGCGGCTGAGCACGTCCGCATCGCCCTTTCCCAGCGCATAGGAGCGGTCATAGGGGCCACGGGCGGCGCGCACATCGAGGCGTCCGTAAAGTAGCGCAACGCCCAACGCAGAATGCGCGTCAGCGATTCCCGGCGAGAGGTTCACCGCGCTTTTTGCCGCTTCTATCGCGCTATCATAGACCCCCCGTCGCGCTGTACCTTGCTCATATTGGTTGCCGATTACGGTCAAACTCCGTGCCCGCGCAGCATGGGCAAGGCCATAGCGGGGATCGGCGGCAATGGCTTCGTCGAACTTGGCGAGCGCGGCGCGATCNNACATTGGAGGTGCCGTCGCCCTTCGAGCCACCGCCCGAAGAGCCCGACGATTGCTTCATTACCTGCGCGGTCAATGCTGCTGTCACGGCGTCAGCGATCTCATCCTGCACCGCAAAGACATCGGCCATCGGCCGATCGAAGGTCTGCGACCATTGGCTGAAGCCCGAATGCCCGTCGATCAACTCCGCTGAGACGCGCACCGTGTCGCCCGAGCGGCGGACATTGCCGTCGAGCAGGAAGGACACACCAAGCTTGCGCGAGATCGTTTTCGCGTCGTCGCTGCGCTCACGAAATTTGTTCGAGGACGCTTGCGCCACGACTTGTAGCAACGGGTTGCGGGACAGTTCGGATCGTACTTCCGCCGCCAGTCCATCCGAGAAATAGGCCTGTTTCGGATCGCCGCTCATATTGGCAAACGGCAGGACGGCAACGCTGTTGATCGTCGGGCCCGATCCGAACAACCCTGCCCACCAAGCGGTACCTGCCCCTGCTGCCACAAGCGCAGCCCCGCCAGCGATGACCAGTCGTCTGTTCACTTCGCGCGATAGCGTTGCGGGCTTCGCCGCAACCGGCGGTGCGTCCGTTCCGTGTAGCGCGGCAATAGCGCGCATCATGCTTTCGACAGCTGGGTCGCCCGGTTTCAGCTTCGATTTTGTAAGGTCTATCGTCTGGAACTGGCGAAAACCCAATGGAGGCTCGGCGCCATCGATTGTCAGCGGGACGAGGTGCTGCAAATCCCGACCCCGTGTTGCCTCGTCATGAACCCAATGCGATCCGACCGACGTTTTCGACCAGAGCACGACGACCGCGCGCGAGCCTTCCAGTGCCGCTTCGGTTGTCCTGGAAAACCGCTCGCCGCCTTCAAGCAATCCATCCCACCAGACCGAATAACCTGCCCGTTCGATCAGCGCGATGATTGGGCGCGCCCGCTTCTGGTCATCGCGCGAATAACTGAAGAATATCGTGGTGGGTTCGCCCCCCGATCCCTTTGGTTCTGTATCGCCCGTCATACGCCGACGTATTGCCCCCCAAATTTGAACGGCGCGCTCACCGCGCGGTCGTCAGCAATGCTTCAATCCTAAGCGCTTAAGGGCTACGCAACAAGCCGTTTGGGGCGATGACATTACGGGCTTGTCGGGGAAGACTTGGTCGCTACGATGAGGGGATGACCGCAAACAAGGCCCGCCCGCCCGCCTCCATCGCGCTGCCGTCCGCGCGACTCTGCGTCGGAATCACGGGCCATCGCAACAGCAACGCCACGTTCAGCGCAAACAATGCCGGAATCGACGCGGCTCTGGCCGGANNGCCCATCCCGAAAGTGCAGATGACGCGCTGGCGCTGATCGAGGGGCGGGGCGAATGCAACCCCGAAACGGCCGCGCGAGCGGCGCATATGCGGACTCTTGCCGCAAACGTTCAGCGCTTCGAGCTCGCCGAGCAGGATGCTACCGTCACCCGGCTTCTCCTCGATATGCTGCGCGCGCCCGACGATGCGCATGCGGGGCAGGCATATTCGACGCTTGCCTCGGAACGCGCGGCGGCGGCCGGACGCGTAATGATCGAGCAATCGGACATCCTGATCGCAATCTGGGACGGGGTTACGCCGGGCGCCGTTGGCGGCACCCGCCACACTATTTCGGCCGCACTCGATCATGGCGCACCGGTAATCTGGATCGACGCCGCTGCGCCGGATCGCTGGTCTGTGATGCGCACCCCTGAGTGCCTTTCGGTCGGCAGCCCGGACGCGAAATCGGCTTCACCCGCCGACATTGAGGCTTTGGTCGAAGCGATGATCAATCCGCCCGCTGCCGACCAGAATGAAAGTACCATCCGCTTCCTGACCGAGCAATGGCATCCGCGCAGCGGTCGACGGTTTCATGCCTATCGGAGAATTGAGTTGCTGTTCGGCGGGCGGGGCAGCGGCGGCACGTTCTCCAGCCTTTTGCAGTCCTATGAGGCGCCGGATGACATAGCGACCGGCTCTGGCGCGGCGCTGCTCGTCAGTGCCAAGACGCTGCCGGGCGGCGACGACGGTTTTGTAAACATGATCGAAACCCGCATCCTGCGCCGTTTTGCGTGGGCCGACGGGCTTTCGACCTATTTGTCCGATGCCTATCGCGGCGGAATGGTGATGAACTTCCTGCTCTCCGCCTTTGCGATCATCGGGGGGGTCGCCTATCTTCCCTTTGCGGGTGCGGATGCGAAATGGCCGTTTGCCCTGTTCGAATTTGCCCTGCTCGTCGGCATCCTCGGGATCACTTCGGTTGGGCGCAAGCATCGCTGGCACGGTCGCTGGTTCGAAACGCGGCGGGTTGCGGAATATTTCCGTCACGCGCCGCTCTTGCTGCTGCTGGGTGTCGCTCGCTCAACCGACCGGTGGCCGCGCGGTGCGGACACGCAATGGCCCGAACACTATGCCCGGCTTACGCTGCGCGACATCGGCTTGCCGCCGATCATCGTGACAAAGGCCTATTTGCGTGGCGCGCTCCAGTCGCTGCTCGACCATCACGCCAGGTTGCAGATCGATTATCACAGACACAAGGCGAAGCGGCTGACGAGAGTTCATCACAATCTCGACCGGATGTCGGAAGCCCTGTTTACGCTCGCGGTGGGCGCGGTCGCCACCTATCTATTGCTCGTAACGCTGGGCGCGCTGTCGGTGATCCCGGAACCCGTCGCCCACGGGGTTGCAAAGAGCTTCACCTTCCTTGGCGTTGCCCTGCCCGCATTGGGCGGCGCCTTTGCTGGCATCCGCTATTTCGGGGACTTTGAACGGTTCGCCGCGATCTCCGACGTGACGGCGGAGAAACTCGCGGTCGTCGAACGGCGTATCCAGACGTTGCTATCGGAGGCCGATACCGAACTGCGCTATGGCCATGTGGCGAGCCTCGCGCATGCGATCGACGATATCGTGATTGCCGAAATCGAAAGCTGGCAATCGGTCTTTGCCACCAAGCAGATCGCCGTTCCGGTGTGACAGTCTCCGCTGGCGCGGCCAGCGGAGACATGGAAACCCGGATCGAGACGCGTGTTAGAACGCCGCAGTCAGGTTGAGCACGAACGTGCCGTCGGCCGCATCAAAGGTTTTGGCACCTTCGGCGTAAAGCAGGCTGCGGTTGCTGTCGATATAGGCGACGCCAAAGGTGAACACCTTCCAGCCGACCGAAGCGCCAAGGCTCCAGTCGAGCTTGTTGTTGAAAAAGGCGTTGTCCTCATGCCCCAGCGACGCCTTCAGCGTGATTGGCGTGTTGGGAATGCCGACGCTTGCATTGGTGTAGAAATATTTGCCGGTCTTGCTGCCGAAATTGCGCTGCGATGGCGCAATGAAGACGCCAGCGGCAAGCGTGGCCGGGCCGACTGCGCCGTTTAGCTCGGCCTGCAGCTCGTAATAGTCCACGTTCGACTGATCCGGGTAGAGATAGGCAATGCCGCCCAGTTTCCAGCCCACATTGCCAGCTGTTCCGGTCACGCCGGCATACAGATCGACCTCGGAATCGCCATATCCTACATCGTCTTCAAGCGTCGAGTTCCAGTTGCCGACATAGAATGAAATGCTGTCGGAGACCGCGTAGGACAGATCGACCCCACCCTGGATCGCGATATCCTCTTCGTTGAGCGAAACGCCGCGGAAGCGGTAGTCCGAATAGACCCCGAGATTGGCACTAAGACTGAGGGCGCTTGTGGCTTCCTCTTCCTGTGCAAAGGCAGGTGTCGCCGAAAGCGTGGCCAGCGCTACCGCAGTCATTGCGGTGGTTTTCAAACTTGTCATCATAGTCATTCCCCTTTTACCAAAATAGTCCTCCACATACCAACAAACACGACTGGGCATTGTTCACAAGGTCGCGCTCAGCCGGAACCGACGATTTCCGTATCTTGTTGCATTGCAGCAACAGCCGCCTTGAAGATGGTTGTCATGTCCTCAGCGTTCGTCGCCCGCGGATTTCCGCCTGTCGAAGGGTCGCGCTGGGCATGTTCGCCGATCAGGTCTGCCTGATCGGCGGGTACGCCGATTTCGCCAAGGCTGTTGGGAATTCCCAACAGTTTGCGGAAATCGAGCACCCACGCGTAAACCGCATCGAAGCCATTGCCATCCAGCCCCAGATAGCGCGCGAGCGGGATCATCTTGTCCGCAATCGCCGGGCGGTTGAACTTCATGACATAGGGTAGCACGATCGCGTTGGTGAGGCCGTGATGGGTATTGTAGAACGCCCCGACCGGATGTGAGATCGAATGAACCGCGCCCAGGCCTTTCTGGAATGCCGTTGCCCCCATGCTGGCCGCCGCCAGCATTCGTGACCGTGCTTCAATGTCGCCTCCGTCGGCATAAGCGCGTGGCAGATAGTCCTTGACCAGCCGCATCCCTTCGAGCGCGATGCCGTCTGCCATCGGGTGAAACCCCGGCGCGCAATAGGCTTCGAAACAATGGACAAAGGCATCCATGCCCGTGGCAGCGGTGAAATTTGGGGGCAACCCGACCGTCAGCTCGGGGTCGGCAATCACGACGACGGGGAGCATCTTGGGGTGAAAGATGATCTTCTTTTCATGGGTCTCTTCCTTGACCACCACCGACGCACGCCCAACTTCCGATCCGGTTCCCGCCGTCGTCGGCACGGCTATGACGGGCGCGATGCCGTCCGGGTCGGCCCGCGTCCACCAGTCGCCCACATCCTCGAAATCCCAGAGCGGCCGCGTCTGGCCAGCCATAAAGGCAATCGCCTTGCCAACATCGAGGCCCGATCCGCCGCCAACCGCGACGACACCGTCATGGCCGCCGCTGCGGTAAAGCGCGGTGCCATCATCGACATTGCTGCCAACGGGATTGCCCTGAACCTCGGCATATACTGCGTGTGCAATGCCCGCCTTATCCAGCACCGAGCAAACGGTGGCGATTATGCTGCTGTCGGCCAAACCTTTGTCAGTAACGATCAATGGCCGGGCTATCCCGGCTAACGCGCAGGCCTCGCCCAGATCGCCAATACGACCCGGGCCGCTCCATATTTTCGTCGGATAGTTCCAGTTACCTGTGAGGACGGCAGTCATGTCAACCCTTTGTTCCTAAACGAAAATGATAGGATTTCGGCCGCGTCAGGTGCTCATAGCCAAGCGTGCCGAGCGTGGCCCCACGCCCTGTATCCTTGACCCCGGTCCAGGCCAACGCAGGATCGAGATAGTCGCAGCGATTGAGAAAAACGGTTCCCGTTTCGAGCATCGGCGCGATCCGGTGTGCTGATTCCAGATCCTCGCTCCAGATCGACGCGCTCAGGCCGTAGGGGCTGTCATTCATCAGCCGAATGGCGTCCGCATCGTCAAACACTTTCATGATGCCAACAACGGGACCAAAGCTCTCGTCGCGCATCACCGACATGTCGTGCGTGACCTCCGTCAGGATTTGCGGCGCCATATGGGGAGTGCCCGCCGTATCTCGTGGAAAAGCGGCAGGGTCGATATGCGCCTTGGCCCCGGCTGCAACGGCATCGCTTACCTGGCCCCGCACAAAATCGGCGGCGGACGCCTTTACCATCGGCCCCAACGTTGTGGCGGGATCGAGCGGATCGCCCAGAACATAGGTCTTGGTGAGCGCAACAAAGCCTTCGACAAACGCGTCGAACAGGCTTTCATGCACATAGATGCGCTCGATCCCGCAACAGCTTTGGCCAGAATTGAAAAAGGCACCGTCAACGAGGTTTTCAACCGCGAAATCGAGATTGGCATCGGCGCGGACATAGGCGGGATCCTTGCCGCCCAGCTCCAGCCCGACATTGATGAACACGCCCGCTGCTGCGCGTTCAATTACCTTGCCCGCCTCAACCGAACCGGTGAAGCACACCATATCTACCGTGCGCGACCCGATCAGCTGCGAAGTCTGATCGTGACTGAGCGCCAGATTCCGGAATAGTCCATCTGGGAAGCCAGCCATGTCGGCGGCCTTCTGGAAGCGTTCGCCGACCAGCAGTGTCTGTGCGGCATGTTTGAGGATCACCGCATTACCCGCCATCAGGGCCGGCACGATCGAATTGACGGCGGTCAGATAGGGGTAGTTCCAAGGCGCAACCGTCAGCACGACACCCAGAGGTTCGCGCATGACATAGCGTTCAAAACCGGGTTTTTCCTCCGGCGTCACAGGCGCCAGCGCGCTATCAGCAATCCCGATCATATGGCGCGCGCGTTCCTCAAATCCGCGCAACTCACCGGCACCATAGCGAACTGGCCGACCCATCTGCCACGCCAATTCGGGAACAATCTCGTCTTGCATCGACAGCATCGCATCGACGAATGCGCGGCACAGCCCAGCGCGCGCCGCGATTGGTTGGGCCTGCCAATCGCGCTGCGCTGCGCGGGCTGCAGCGACAGCGTCGCTGACGTCCGCATCGCTGGCAAAAGGGCGTGTCGCAAGGATGCTGTTATCGACAGGCGATATGCACGTAAAAAGAGACATTGTTTTCCTAAGGTCAGATGATTTCGAAATAGCGCGCCAACTGCCAGTCGGTGATGGCCTTGCGGGCTTCGCGTTCTTCCCATTCGCGGGTGGCAGCATAATGATCGACGAACTTGTCTCCGAATAGCGTGCGTGCGGGCTTTGACGCTTTCAAACGCTGTGCTGCCTCCCAAAGGGTTGTTGGCAAGGCCAATTTTGCAGGGAACTTTTCGGCATAGGCATTGCCTGAGATCGGCTTGGTCGGCTCGATCCTGTTCTCGATGCCCCATAGCCCCGAGCCAATGCTCGCGGCAAAGGCGATATACGGGTTTATGTCGGCGGCAGCGATCCGGTATTCGACGCGCTGCGCCTTGGGTGAACCACCAATGACGCGAAGCGCGCACGTCCGGTTTTCATATCCCCAACTCGCGCTGGTCGGGGCCCAAGCTCCGGGGATCAGCCTTGTGTAGCTATTGACGGTGCAGGCGATCATGCTCAGGAATTCGGGCATCAGCGCCTGCTGGCCGCCGACAAACCAGCGCATCGTGTCCGACATGCCGAGCGGCTTGGCTTCGTCATAAAACACGGGCTTTCCTGACTTCTCATCAAGCAGCGACATGTGGAGGTGCCCCGACTGGCCCGGCCAGTCGTTCGACCATTTAGCCATGAAGGTCGCCATCCAGCCACGCTTTTGCGCCAGGATCTTGGTCATCGTCTTGAACAGCGCCGCCTTGTCGGCCGAAGCCATAGCGTCACCAAACTTGATTGCTGCCTCAAGAACACCTGGCCCCGTTTCGGTGTGCAGCCCTTCAATCTCCATGTCCATATCGAGGCAGAGTTTGAGCAGATCATGGTAGAAATCGGCATGAACGGTGTTGCGGATCACCGAATAGCCAAAATCACCGGGCGTGATGTTGGTCAGGTTCTTGTAGTTTTTCTCGCGCACCGAATGCGGCGTTTCTTCGAAGACAAAAAATTCGAATTCAGCGGCGGATTTGACCGCAAAGCCCATCGCCTTGGCGCGTTCCAATATGCGGCGGAGCAGCGAGCGCGGGCAGACCGGCTCCATATGGCCGGTAAATTCCCCCAGAACCAGCGGCATATTGTCTTCAAACGGAATCAGCCGGGTGGTTTCGGGCAACAACCGCGCTTCGGCATCGGGATAGGCGGTGTGCCAGCC